>Dunbar_p2__coassemble_1779_pt1 | contig 14155 bp, 12 predicted proteins | sample Dunbar_p2__metabat2_high_PE_041 | metagenome-assembled genome bin Dunbar_p2 | reverse complement strand
CGGCGCTCCGGCGGCTTCTGTCCGGTGACGATGCAGCCGACGCTCATGCCGAGGAAACGGTAGATGCGGCCCATGAGCTCGCTCTGGTAGCTCGCGAGGTAGTCGTTGACGGTGATGACGTGCACGCCCTTGCCTTCGAGCGCGTTGAGGTAGCTCGGCAGCGTCGCGACGAGCGTCTTGCCTTCACCGGTCTTCATTTCGGCGATGTTGCCCCAATGCAGCGCCGCGCCGCCCATGAGCTGGACGTCGAAGTGGCGCTGGCCGAGCGTGCGCTTCGAGACCTCGCGCACCGTGGCGAACGCTTCCGCCATGATGTCGTCGAGCGTCGCACCGTTCGCGAGCTTCTCCTTGAACTTCGCGGTCTGACCTTTGAGCTCCTCGTCGCTCAGCACCGAGATCTGGTCCTCGAGTGCGTTGACTTCCTTGGCCACGTTCTCGAGACGCTTGATTTGGCGGCCTTCGCCCATGCGAAGCGCTTTGTCTACAATGTCTACCAATGTCACTCCCTTGGTGAGATGGTTCCGTGCGATAACATCTTCAACAATAGCGGTCGGCGCGATTTTGTTCCTCGTTTTTCGACCTAATTACGTAATTTTCTCATATTCCGCTACAAGACATCCACAAACCTATACCGCAAGATGCTCCGCGCCACGACTGGGCACGGCAAAGCCGAGGGGCCGGCCGCCTCCATCGGCGAACCGGCCCCTCGGCCATATGGCGGCCGGACAGCCGCCGTCCCCTATCGCGAAAATGGGCGCTCAGGCCTTCTTCGCTTCCTCGGCCTTCTTGATGTTCTCCGGGGTGTCGATCTCGAAGACGCCGTAGCTCCAGCCATGGCGGTGGTAGACGACCGACGGGCGCATCGTGTCCTTGTTGACGAACAGGAAGAAGTCGTGGCCGATGAGCTCCATCTCATAGAGTGCCTCATCGATGCTCATCGGTTCGGCGACGTGCAGCTTGCGGCGGATGACGATCGGCGTATCGCCGACATGCACCTCGATCGCCTCACCCGGGCCGAGGTCGGACGCGACGGCGGCGGCCGGGCTGTTGGCGTCCGCGGCGTCGCCCATGATATCCTCTTCCTCCTCGGACGGCGGGACGAACTCACCCGCATCGACCGGTACCGGCGTGTAGTTCTTGCGGTGATCCTTGCGGCGATCACGTGCACGACGCAGACGCAGCGTGAGCTTGTCGAGCGCCAGGTCGAGCGCGCTGATCTCGTCGAGGCTCGAAGCCTCGGCGCGGATGACGGTCGCTCCGGCGATGACGGTGAGCTCGACACGCATCGCGGTGTCGTGCATACGCGGATTACCCTCATGCGACAGCACGACCTGGACGCGCTGCGCATCAGGGGCGATTGCGGTCACACGATTCATCTTGCTTTCGACGACGTCACGGAACTTCTGCTTGATCTGAATGTGACGGCCGGTAATCACGATATCCATGTGGACCTCCCTAGACTCAAGCGGCTGTTCGCCGCTATATACGGACCGAGACGGCGATGCCGCCGTCCGGATATCACTCATTGTAACCGACGACATGCGGGAAAATGCGGTAACGCTGCTGGTTTAATTCTTTTTTCCATGCGACGCCCACACGATGCGGCCGATTGTCGGACGCGGTGTTAGAATACTGCGGTTGAGACCTCTTGATGGCCGCGACCACATTCGTTGGTTGAGGAACTTCCGGGCTCCACAGAGCACGATGGCGGATAACGTCCGCCCAGGGTGACCTGAGAGATAGCGCAGCAGAGAACAGACCGCCCGTCTTCGGACAGGTAAGGGTGAAACGGCGGTGTAAGAGACCACCGGGCCGCTGGCAACAGCCGGCCGCATGGCAAGCCTCATCGGGAGCAAGGCCAAGCAGAAGGCGTTTGAGGGCTGCTCGTCCAATGCCTTCGGGTAGGCTGCTGGAGCCTGACGGCGACGTCAGGTCGAGATGGATGGCCATCCGTGCCCATTGGGCACGACAGAACCCGGGGTATAAGAGGTCTCACTTTCCTTCTTCCCCCTCGGCGCCATGCCGTTGGAACAACACATCGCTGACATCGCGCAACACCGCCGGATCATGACCTTTGCGTCCTCCTGCGCTCCAGAACCGTCGTTTCGCCGTCTGCGGATCCTTGCCCCGTGTCCGGTTCGCGACATGGCGCCCGAGTTCCCATGCGGCATCGTCGAAGACTCCTTCGGCCGCCGCTTCGTCCGCGATGCGCCGCGCAAGTGCGTCGTCGACGCCTTTGCGCGTCATCTCGAGGATCGCGCCACGTTTGCCCATCATGCGGTTCACGCACGCGCGCACGACCGACCTGGCGTATTCCTCGTCGTCAAGGAGCCGCAATTCGACAAGACGGTCGATGACGGCTCCGATGACGTCGTCGGCATACCCGCGTTCGGCGAGTTTGCCGCGTAGGCCACCCGAGGAGCGCGGCGCCGCGTCGAGCAGCCGCAGCGCCGCCTCCTTGCACGCCTGCCCGTCGCGGGGGTCCTCCGCAGGCGTATAGGCGAAGCCTCCTGAGGCACGCTTGCCCGGCCCCAGGCCGTTCCGGCGCTTCCCGGCACGCCGTGCGCCACGCGCGAAGCGCACGGCGTCGCCATCACGGGATGCGCCGAACGCGCCGCCGGATTGACGCGGGCCCCGTGTCGTACCGTCGGCATCCACGGCATCCGGCACCCCGTCATCGCGTACGGGGGACGCCGGATGCGCGGCGAGGAAATCCTCGGCGGAGATCATTGGCCGTTCTTCCCATTTGGGGTCTCGGTCGCGGCGATGTCCTCGGATTCGATCGTCGACTCGACCTCCTCCCCTTGTGCGAACGTGTCCTCAGGCGCGTCGATGAGACCATAGGCGACCTTGACCTTGTTCTCGATCTCATCGACGATCTGCGGGTTGTCCTTGAGGAACCTGCGCACGTTCTCGCGCCCCTGCCCGAGCTGGTCGCCCTCATAGGTGAACCACGAACCGGATTTCTTGACGATGTCCGTCTGGAGCGCCATGTCGAGCACGGAGCCTTCGCGCGAGATGCCCTCGCCGTAGAGGACGTCGAACTCCGCCGATTTGAACGGCGGCGCCATCTTGTTCTTGACGACCTTGACCTTCGTGCGGTTGCCGACCGCGTCATCGCCGTTCTTGAGTGTCTGGATGCGGCGGATGTCCATGCGCACCGATGAATAGAACTTGAGCGCCTTGCCGCCCGTCGTCGTCTCGGGGCTGCCGAAGAAAACACCGATCTTCTCACGCAGCTGGTTGATGAAGATCGCCGTCGTGTTCGCCTGCGCGAGTGCGCCCGTCATCTTGCGCAGCGCCTGACTCATAAGCCTCGCCTGCAGGCCGACATGGCTGTCGCCCATATCGCCTTCGATCTCCGCTTTCGGCACGAGCGCCGCGACGGAGTCGATGACGATGACGTCGAGCGCGCCGGAGCGGATGAGCATATCGGCGATCTCAAGCGCCTGTTCGCCGTTGTCGGGCTGCGAGACGATGAGCGAATCGGTGTCGACGCCCAGATTGCGCGCATAGACCGGGTCGAGCGCATGCTCGGCGTCGATGAACGCCGCCACGCCACCGTTCTTCTGCGCGTTCGCGACGACATGGAGCGCGAGCGTCGTCTTGCCGGACGATTCCGGTCCATAAATCTCGACGATGCGTCCACGCGGCAATCCGCCGATGCCGAGCGCCATATCGAGCGCGAGCGAGCCGGTCGGGATGACCTCGACATCCTGTTCGGGCTTGTCCCCCAAACGCATCGCCGACCCTTTGCCGAAGCTCTTCTCGACCTGTTTGAGCGCGTTCTTGAGCGCTTCCTGACGCCTCGGGTCCACATTCGGTCCGAAGCTCATGTCCTGTTCGGGTTCCTTGGCCTTCGCCGCTGCCATCGCAGCCCTCCTTGTGTCTTGACGTTTCCTACGGTGCCTTCGTCAGCCTGCGGCGCGTGCCGCATGGCTGACCTCCACGGTATCCAGCATCGCGGCCCGGCGCCAAGCCGGGCCAGCCCATGTGTACGGACGGTACCGTTATCCACATTTCGCCGAGCGCGCACATCCCGCGCCCGCCGTACTGAATGACCATCATACCCGATGATGCGAACATTTGTTCGAATGATGACGGCGTGTCGGCGGCTCACTCCAGCGCATACGGTCATACGGTCAATGGAAGTCGACCGGAAGTGGCGGAGCGACATGGTCCTTCCCCCACCGCCGCGGGTCCGGCACCTCCATCTGGTCGCACAGCACGTTCCATACGACGCGAGGCTCCGCACCGTCGCCGAGCGCCTCGACGACGGTGCGGCCGCCGAGTTTCGTCAGTTGCTGATCGTGGGCGAGCGCACGGCCGTAGCTGCGCCCGAACACTTCTTCGAGCAGTTCCCAGAATTCACGTTCACGCATACCGTGTCACTCTACACCTTCGCATCTTGCCGAAGCCGCATGCTCCATGCCAAGCCGCAGCACGGCACTTCGCGCATACGGCCCCAACAATGAGAATGGGGACGCCCTCAACGGGCGCCCCCATTCGTGGTCGGACGCTTGCGGCCCATCCCATGGGCATCGCGTCGTATATGTCGGTTCAGACATCCACGGAGTCAAGGTAGTCGGCGACCATGCGCAGCATCTGGGATGTGCTCAGGCCGAGCGACTCGGAAATGGACGCGAGCAGCTCGGAGCTCGCCTCCTTCTGGCCGCGCTCCACCTCGGATAGGTATCCAAGGGAAACACCGGCCTTCTCACTGACCTCGCGCAGGGTCTTGTGGTCATGCGTGCGCAGGTCGCGCAGCACATGGCCGATGGCCTCGCGCAAGGACACCTCCTTGACCTCTCCCATCGTCTCACGCTTGCGGATGACGGCACGTGGCTTCGCGGTTTCGGCGTCTTCCTCCTGCCACATGCGTACGAGCGCCGCCTGGCGCTCATCCTTGGCCCTCTTGGCCGCACGTGCACGAAGCACCTGCTGCTGCGCGAACATGACGGCGCGGCGCTGTGCCGGCGTCAGTTCCCGCATGCGTGCCGTTCCGGTGCGAGACGGAGTGGACGCCTCGACCTTCTTGACCTCGGTCTGTCCTTCGGTGAAAGTCATCATATCCATATCCATGGCAATCACACTCCTTTCCTTTTCGACAGTGTCCGTCGATTCCAGTATCAGGAATTATTCCTGTGAAGAACCTGTGAGTTGGCTCAGGTTTTCCAGAACACAGCCCACTGTTTGCTGTCTAATAATGTCTCTGGAACCTTGCAAATCCAACTGTAGTGCATAATGTGAAGATTGTGTGGGGAAATATGTATTTTGAGGAAGCGACACGCCGATATAGACTAGGCCGGCCGGTTTGTCGCCATCGGGCCCGGGTCCCGCGACGCCCGTCGTCGACAGTCCGATTACCCCTGAGCGATATTCCGGTTGGCTGAAGAGTTGAGCCGTGAGCATCGCCATCTGTCTGGCGACTTCGGGGTCCACGGCGCCATGAGACCGTAATAATTCCGCGTCCACGCCGAGCACCTTCGCCTTCGCCCGGATGTCATAGGTCACGGCCGAGCCGAGGAACACACGCGACGCCCCCGGGATCCTGACGAAGGCATCCGCGAGGAGCCCCCCGGTAAGCGATTCAGCGCATGCGATCCTCATGCCGCGCGCCGCGCACCATGACAGGATCGACGACGCCTTCGCTTCGCAATAGCGGCGCAGATCGTCTGCGTCATGCAGGTCGCGGGGATTGGCGGATTCGATATCGAACTGTGTCATGGTTCACTCTTTTCGTGGGGCTTCGCGTGTCATGTGGATTGCAGCTGCATATGGCGACGCCGGCATCCGCAACACCATATGGATGGGGCGGGTGCCGGCGTCGTGGGAAGGAAGGCGGCGTCGCGCACGTATGGCACGGCGTGTGCTTTTTTCACCGTCCGCCGTGCGGGGCCATGGCATCACCATTCTGTTGGTGCGATGCGGCACCCTTCTTGGATTTCGATGCGTTGAGCACAGCGCTCACATATTGCCATCCGGAATACAGACACAGAATGAGTGAGAAGTAGATGAGCGTATAGGTGATGACGAAATAGACCGTGAGCCACAACGGATGCTCGCCGGCCGGCACGAACGACCACACCGGCAGAAGCAGCAACCCAAGGCCGAGGCACTGCGTGAGCGTTTTGTATTTGCCGAGCTGCGACGCGGCGATGACATGGCCGCCGTGGTCGATGACGGAGAACCGCATGACGGTGATGCCGATCTCACGGATGAGGAAAAGCGCCGTGACGCCCCAGCCGAGCCACGTGATGCCGAATTCGTTGAGGCATGCGGCGACGATGAGCGTACCGAGCGTGAGCAGTTTGTCGGCGATCGGGTCCATGAGCTTGCCGAGCTCGGTCACCTGATGGTATTTGCGTGCCATCCACCCGTCGATCTTATCAGTCGACGCAGCGATGATGAAGATGACCGCGGCCGCCCAACGCATGCCGATGTTGCGCGCCCCCCATTGCCCGGCGCCGATGTACAGGCCGAGGAACACGACAACGAGGATGATGCGGGAGAACGTGACGAGATTCGGTGGCGTGTTCCACCCGTCCCACAATGACGAACGATTGCTGCTTCGCTTTTCCATGACGCTCAGATTACTCCATGCCCTCTGACAGTCAGGATTCGGGTGCCGCCGCCGGCTGCGCGTCCGCACCACCCGTGAGCGACGTCGTCTCACCCCGGATGAACGCGAGCACCTGCGGCAGGTCGTTCGGCTGCACGAGCACCTCGCGCGCCTTCGAGCCTTCCGATGGCCCGACGACGCCACGCGACTCGAGCAGGTCCATGAGGCGCCCCGCCTTCGCGAAGCCGACGCGCAGCTTGCGCTGCAGCATCGACGTCGAGCCGAATTGCGAACTGACGACGAGCTCCGCGGCCTGGAGCAATTCATCCATGTCGCCGCCGATGTCCTCGGTCGGGTCGAGTTTCGATTTCTCCGCTTCGGCGGCCATCTGCTCGATGTCCTGACGGTAGTGCGGCTTGCGCTGCTGGCGCACGAAGTCGACGGCCTTGCGGATCTCCGACTCGTTGACCCACGCGCCCTGCACACGGATCGGTTTGGCCATGCCCATCGGCATGAACAGTGCGTCACCCTGCCCGATGAGCGTCTCGGCTCCCGTCGCGTCGAGGATGACGCGCGAATCGGTCGCCGACGATGTCGCGAACGCGAGCCTCGACGGGATGTTCGCCTTGATGAGGCCGGTGACGACGTCGACCGACGGACGCTGCGTCGCGAGCACAAGATGCACACCCGCGGCGCGCGCGAGCTGGGTGATGCGCTGGATCGAGCTTTCGACGTCGTTCTTCGCGACCATCATCAGATCCGCCATCTCGTCGACGACGACGAGCAGGTACGGATACGGCGCGACCTTCCTGTTCGAACCGGCGGGCGCATGCACCTTGCCGGCGCGCACCGCTTCGTTGAAGTCCTTGACATGGCGGAATCCGAAGAACTCGAGGTCGCTGTAGCGCGCGTCCATCTCCTTGACGACCCATTCAAGCGCCTGCGCGGCCTTCTTCGGATCGGTGATGATCGGCGTGAGCAGATGGGGGATGCCCGCATACGCGGACAGTTCGACGCGCTTGGGGTCGACCATGATCATGCGCACCTGTTCGGGCGTCGCGCGCATGATGATCGACGTGAGCATCGAATTGATGAAGCTCGATTTGCCCGATCCGGTCGCGCCCGCGACAAGCAGATGTGGCATCTTCGTCAGGTCCGCGGTCACGAAATGGCCCTCGACGTCCTTGCCGACGCCTGCGAGCATCGGATTGGGATCGTTGACGGCCTTGTCGGAGCGCAGCACGTCGCCGAGATGCACGATCTCGCGGTCGACGTTCGGGATCTCGATGCCGATCGCGCTCTTGCCCGGGATCGGCGAGAGGATGCGCACATCCGAGCTCGCGACGGCGTAGGCGATGTTCTTGTCGAGGTTCGTCACCTTCTCGACCTTGACGCCGGGCGCGACCTCGACCTCGTACTGGGTGACGGAGGGGCCGCGCAGGAAGCCGACGACCTTCGCGTCGACCTTGAACTGCTCGAACGTATTGTTGAGCGCACGGATGACGTTGTCGTTCGCCTGCGTGTGCGCCGCGTGCGGCTTGCCTTTCATGAGCAGGTTCGGGTCGGGCAGCCGGTACGGGACGAGCTCGGCGCCCGCGGCCGCGTCGCCGCCGGCCGTGGATGGTGGTGCCGGCACGGCCCCGGCGGCCACTTCGTGCGCATGCGGCGCCGCGGCCGCTTCGGGTCGCCGTGCATCCATGCGGGAGTCCATGTGGGCGTCCGTATGGGCGTCGAGCACCTCCCCCGTCTCGGGGGAAACGAGAAGCGTCGAGGCGCCGTCATCAAGCGCGCCCCACGGGTCGGCGGCCGCGACGGCCGGCATCGACCCCGACGGCAGCGGCGTCGTCCTCGGCTCGGGCTGCTGCGTCGCCCATGTGTTCGAGTCGATGCTCCGCGTCGCGTCGTCGTTGTAGGCGCCGCCGCTGCTCACGGTGCGCGGGCCGCCGACGACGCGCGTCTCGGCGGTGTCGCCGTGCCGGCTCGCGGCGTTGACGAACGCCTCGTCACCCGCGTATTCGTCGAGCGAGCGGTCCTCACCCTCGTTGCGGTGGCGGCGGAACAGACGGCGCAGGAAGCCGCCCTTGCGTTTCGGCCCGTCGTGGTCATCGCCTTCATCCCCACCGTCATGAGACGGCACGCCTTCGGCGAAGCGCATCGTGTCATCGCCGACGCGCACTTCGTTCGGGAACTGCGCATCGTCGCGCACCTCACCGTCCATGCCGTTCGCATGCTCCGGTTCGCCGAGCAGCGCGCGCACTTTGTTCGGCACGTCGGTGACATGTGTGCGGGTGATGAGCAGAATCGAGAACAATGCGGAGACAACGAACACGATGATCGCGAAAGACTGCGAAAGCCCCCATGCGAGCGGGGAGCCGACAAGGAAGCCAAACAGGCCGCCCGCACGTTGCAGGTTCGCCCAGGAGAACTCCTTCGTGTCGGCGGCGATGACGACATCGATGATCGAGCACACCGACCACAGCAGCATCACCCAGCCGACGAGGACGCTCGTGTTACCCGAGCCCTTCCCCGAATTGCGGATGAGGCGGATCGAAACGAGCACAAGCAGGACCGGCACGACGACGCTCATGATGCCGAACAGCCCGGACGCGAACGCATGCAGGCCACGGCCGAGCGGACCATCCACACGGAACCATTCGGATCCGATGAAGAACACGGCGAACACGATGAGCACGAAGCACAACCCGTCGCGCCGGTACGCCGGGTCGTAGTCGCCGACGCTCACCTTGCGTACGGCCGCGCCGAACGCACGTGGTATCGCGAGGAGCGCCTTCTTCCAACCGGGCTCGTCCGCCGTCGCCGGCTGCGCGCGCTTCGCGGACGTACCGCCGGACGGGCCTCCCGAGCTCGCCTTGCGCGGTTGTTTGCTTGCCTTCGAGGATGTCGATCGTGCCATAACAGTCCTTGATTCTACCGCGGGGCCGCGTCGGTCACGCGAGGTCGCCGAGATGGTGCTGCACGTAGTCGTCCGCATGCATGTCGATCGCGTCATAGCCGCCCTCGTCGGCCACATCGATGATCCGCATCGCGACGTCGACGAGCTCAGGATTGAGCGCCTGAAGCCAATGGATGCGCGGGTCGCGGCCGAACCACCCCATCTGCTTGCGTGCGAGGCGCTTCGTCTTCTGCGCGACGAGGAACCGCGTCTCGTCGAGGTCGGCGAGCCCGTCAAGGTAATCGATGACCTGCTGGTAGCCGAGCGCACGCGCCGCGGTGACGCCGAGATGCGCACGCACACGCCTGACCTCGTCTACGAATCCTGCGTCGAACATCGCGTCCGTGCGCATGTCGATGCGCCTGTCGAGGTCCTCGCGCGGCATGTCGAGGCCGAGTTGGACCGACGGGATGACGTAACGGTACCGCGGCAGCGACGCCGAATATGGCTTGCCGGTGACCGCGATCACTTCGAGCGCGCGTATCGTACGCCGTGGGTTGTGGGGGTCCATACGCGTCGCCGCCTCGGGGTCAAGGCGTTTGAGCTCTTCGAACAGCACGCCTGGCCCTTCGCGTTCGGCGCGCCGTTCGAGTTCCGCGCGCACGTCGGGGTCGGTTCCCGGGAATGTGATGTCGTCGATCGCCGCGCGCGCGTACAATCCCGATCCGCCCACGAGGATCGGGCGGATGCCCCGCGCCTGCAGGTCGGCGATGCATGCACGCGCCATGTGCTGGAACCGCGCGACCGACATCGTCTCGTCCGGTTCGATGACATCGAGCAGAAGGTGCGGCACGGCGGCGCGCTCGCGCGCGTCCGCCTTCGCCGTGCCGATGTCCATGCCCTTGTACATCTGGTACGCGTCCGCGTTGACGATCTCGGCGCGTTCGCCGCGCGCGGCGAGCCGCTGCGCGATCGCGACGCCGAGCCCGGTCTTGCCCGACGCCGTCGGTCCGACGATTGACACGAGGCGTGGCGCGACGAGCGGCCCGTCCACGATCGTGTCCGCGCCCGTCACCCGTTCCCCGTCCTGTGCGCTGTCCATCCACCGATTCCTTGATATTGAGATTTGATATTGAGATATTAAATATGTTGTGATGGTGTTCACTGCCGGTCAATGCCGCACGCGGTACGTCTGTCCGGCCGCGACGTCCGGATCGGCGATGAGGTTGTGCACGCCCGCGTGGGTCACGGTCGCCGTCACGAAGTCACCGACCCCGGGCATCGGCTCGCCGTCCGGCACGCCGACATGCACGAGCACACCCGTGCGTTCGCGGCCGGTCACACGATGCGTTTCGCCGTCCTTCTTGCCGGCGTGCCCGGTCACCATGACCTCGACGTCACGCCCCTCGAACCCCTTGAGGTTCTCAGCCGTGATGCGTTCCTGCACCGCGAGGAGGCGTTCGATGCGCTCACGAGAGACCTCATAGGGCACCTGTTCCATCGCGGCCGCCGGCGTGCCCGGACGCGGCGAATAGATGAACGTGAACGCCGACGAGAACCGCGCCTGTTCGACGACACGCAGCGTCTGCTGGAGGTCCTCCTCGGTCTCCCCGGGGAAGCCGACGATGATGTCGGTCGAGATCTGCGCGTCGGGCATCGCCTCGCGGATCTTGCCGAGGATCGCAAGGAACCTGTCCGAACGGTACGAACGCCGCATCGCGCGCAGAATGCGGTCGGAGCCCGATTGGAGCGGAAAATGCAGCTGGTGCATGATGTTCGGCGTCTCGGCCATCGCGGCGATGACATCGTCGGTGAACGCCGCCGGATGCGGCGACGTGAACCGCACACGTTCGAGGCCCTCGATGCCGCCGCATGCGCGCAGCAGTTTCGAGAACGCGTAACGATCGCCGATGCCATAGCCATACGAGTTCACGTTCTGCCCGAGCAACGTGACTTCCTTCGCGCCGTCGGCGACGACGGCGCGGATCTCGTCGAGCACGTCGCCGGGGCGCCTGTCGCGTTCCCTGCCTCGCGTCGTCGGCACGATGCAGAACGTGCACGTATTGTTGCAGCCGACCGATATCGCGACCCACGCCGACGTCTTCGACGCACGGTGCACAGGCAGGTCGCTCGGGAACGTCTCAAGCCGTTCGGCGACCTTCGTCTGCGCCTTGCCCGTCACCTTCGCCCGATCGAGGAGCGAGGGCAGGTCCTCGATGTTCCGTGTACCGAACACGGCGTCGACCCACGGTGTGCGCGCCGCGATCCTGTCGCGGTCGAGCTGCGCCATGCAACCGCCGATCGCGATCTGCATGCCGGGACGTTCCCGTTTCATCTTCGCCCACAGTCCGATCGTCCCGTACATGCGTTCGGCGGCGTTCTCGCGCACCGCACATGTGTTCATGACGATGAGGTCGAGGTCGTGCGCCTGTTCCTGCTCCTCGCTTGCGCGCACATAGCCCGCCGATTCAAGCACGCCTGCGATGCGTTCGGAATCGTGCACGTTCATCTGGCAACCAAGCGTGTGCACGCTGAACACGCCTTTGCCGCGAGCGTCCTGCGTGTCCGCGGGCGCGAGCGCGCGTTCCTCTTCGGTCATCATCTCTTCGTTCATACCGCACATGCTAACGGAGGGCGGGCACAGTGGCGCGCCGCGGCGCCCACGTGTCTTTCAGCGTTCCGGCAGGGACGTTCGCTACAATGGCCGACTGTGATACTTGACCGACAGAACCGTGTGAACACGAACGAACTCCGCGCACGTCTGAGCGCGATCGTCGACGAACTCGGCGAGATCGGCTCCCCCGATGGCACCGCGTCGTTCGCGGCGTCGGAAGTGGACACCGTGACCGAGTTCATCGACCAGTTGCAGGTATACGAGGGCGCGATGTACGAGATCAGCACGAAACTCGAGATCCTCGATTCCGAATTCCAAGTGCATTTCTCACACGACCCGATCCACCATATGGAACGCCGGCTCAAATCAATCGATTCGATCATCGAGAAAATGCGGCGCAAGAACCTGCCGCTCACCGTGCAGTCGATGCGAGACAACCTATTCGACGTCGCCGGCATCCGTGTCATCTGCAACTACCGCGACGATGTGTATTCGGTCGCGAACTACCTGTCCGCACAATCGGACATCCAGGTGCTTCGCGTCAAGGACTACATCCTCAACCCCAAGCAGAACGGGTACCGTTCGCTCCATGTCATCTACGCGGTGCCCGTGTTCCTGTCATCGGGCGCGCATTACACGCCCGTCGAGGTACAGTTCCGCACGATTGCGATGGATTATTGGGCGAGCCTCGAACATGCGCTGCGGTACAAGACCGACCTTCCCGACGCGAAACTGAGCGAGCATTCGCAGACGCTCCTCGATTGCGCGCGTTCGCTGCAGAACGTCGAAACACAGATGCAGTCGATCCACCGGGATATCAACGGCGCACCGCAAGGCACGCAGGCGCCGGAGACGTCGCTGCACCCGCAGCGCATCAGCTGACGGCGCCGCGCGCACCCGCGCATGCGTGCGGCGCCATCCTACGCATATGGGCGGTGCGTCACGCGTCTCCTCACGGAGCGCGTGACGCACCGCCCATATGCGTATGTGCATACGTGTGCGCCGGTTGGCGTCAGTCCCTGCTCAATCCCAACAGCTGCAGGATGTAGAGGAACATGTTGACGAAATCGAGGTAGAGGTTGAGCGCGCACAGGATCGAGACACGCTTGATCATCTCAGGGCCCTGCGACGCGTACTGCGCGAAGACACGCTTCGTGAACTGCGCGTCGTAGATCGTCATGCCGGCGAACAACACGATGCCTATCGCGGCGACGACCTTGAGCATCGTGTCCGACGGGGCGACGAACATGAGTACGACCTGCGTGACGATGAGCACGATGAGGCCGATGACGAGGACCGGGCCCGCTTTGAGCATGTTCGCCTTCGTCGTCAGGCCGAACATCGTGAGCGCGAGATAGAACACGGCGCTGATGAGGAACGCGTAGCCGATCGTCGTGATGCTGTACGCGCTGAAGATGACGCTCAACGAGAAGCCCATGAGCGCCGCGTACACGTAGAACCACACACGTGCCGTCGATGATTTCATGTTCATGACACGCATGCCGAGGTAGATCGCGATGCCGACCTCGACGATCATCGGCAGCCACACGCCGAGCATGCCCGTCGCCCCGATAAAGCGTTCATAGAGGTGTGTCATCTGCGTGACGATCGCCACGAGGCCGGTGAGGACGAGCGCGATCGTCATCTCGCCGTACGCGCGCGTCATCGAGATATGCTCCGCGCGTTCGGTCACATAGGTCGGCTGCACGTTGTACGCGCCGCCCGCGCCGTTGTACATCGTCCCCGCGCCGTTCTGTGGGGCGCCATACATGCCATACTGCGGCGCCATGCCGTATGGTTCCTGACCGTTCGGGCGGCGGCCGCCCGGCTGCTGACCGTATGTCATTCGTTCTCCTTGTAGGTTGCCTTGCCTTCGATTGGCTCCATTCTACCGTCGCCACCGTCTCCCGTCTGGAAATATGCTGGGAACACGCCATGCGGCGGCCGAAGATTCGCACTATCTTCACAACAGCCGGCAAAGCCGTGGTATTCCGCGCGTTTATGCCGCAAGCACACGCGCTACACAGCGGCATGACGCGTCAGTACGGCATAGCGGCACGCCGCCGCGACGACGAATGGAGCGGCG
>Dunbar_p2__coassemble_1694_pt1 | contig 15071 bp, 13 predicted proteins | sample Dunbar_p2__metabat2_high_PE_041 | metagenome-assembled genome bin Dunbar_p2 | reverse complement strand
GGCGGACACCACTGGAGGTACGAACCGCGCCCAATACTGGGCCGTGAGCCCCAAGGCGACTTCGAGCAGGCCGCCGACGAGCACCGCACCCACTACGGCCCCATAGCCTTGCTGCCCTACGATGGCGATCGCCGCGGCCACATAGGTGAACGAGATGCCAGTGACCATCGGCAATCGCGATCCGATGCGCCATATGCCGTAGAGCTGCAGGCATGTGCCCAGGCCCGCCACAAGCAGGCCGGATTGGATGATGCGTGCGGAATCGGTGGCGCTCATGTGGCCTGCTGCCGCCACGAGGAAGATGGGGGCGAGATTGGCCACGAACATGGCGAGCACATGCTGCAACCCGAACGGTATGCCGCGCCAGAACGAGACGGGGGCGTCGAGCGACGAAAGCGTGGCGAACGAGACCTCACTGCGGTGCTGCTTCACCTTGGACTCCTCCTGTGCAGTCAGTGACGGAAGGTCACGGTGCCATTGTCGGCATCCATCGACTCGACGATGGCCAGCGAATCAAGGTCGAATCCCGCTTCGCGCAGACGGTCGCCGCCACCTTGGAAGCCCTTTTCGATGGCGATGCCGATGCCTTCCACCGTGGCGCCGGCATCCTCGCACAGCTCGATGAGCCCCTGAAGCGCCTTGCCGTTGGCAAGGAAGTCATCGATGATGAGCACGTGGTCGTCCGCCGACAGGAATTTCTTGGCCACGATCACGGGGAACTCACGCTGCTTGGTGAACGAATACACCTGCGTCACGTACTGTTCGCCGGCGAGGTTGATCGATTGTGCCTTCTTGGCGAACACGACCGGAACGTTGTCGAAATGGCGTGCGGCCACGCATGCGATGCCGATGCCGGAAGCCTCGATGGTCAGGATCTTGGTGATCGGCTTGCCTTGGAAATGTTCGGCCCATGCCGCGCCCATGGCGTCGAACAGCGCCACGTCGCACTGATGGTTGAGGAAGGCGTCCACCTTGAGCACATTGCCCGGTTTGACCGTTCCCTGCTGCCTGATCCGTTCCTCAAGTTCCAGCATCTGCGTCCTTCCATCTGGGAATGCGGCACCGGTGGCGGCATAGGGTCTCCAGTATGGTGCGCGTGTTGTTGGGTGAATATGTCGCATCACTGTACGCCGTACAACTGACCACGGCATGCAGTGCCGGCGCATGCCGTCGCGAGGTGACCAATCGGTGTGCTAGATATGGTAGCCGGCCTGTCCCCGGGTCCCATGGTTACGAAAGGAAGCGACGTGCAGCAAGATCCCGACGTCATCGCCCGACCGCCAGAGGCGCTGATTGGTGATTTGAACCCCCAGCAGGCCGAAGCGGTCCAATACCGCGGCCCGGCCCTGCTCATCGGCGCGGGCGCGGGTTCCGGCAAGACGCGCGTGCTCACCCGCCGCATCGCATGGATCCTCACGCAGTTCGGCGCATGGCCGAGCCAGATCCTCGCGATCACGTTCACGAACAAGGCCGCCGCCGAAATGCGCGAACGCCTGTCGTCACTCATCGGACCGGTCGCCGAACGCATGTGGGTCTCGACATTCCACTCCGCATGCGTGCGCATCCTGCGCCGTGACGGCGACAGGATCGGCCTCAAATCCGGGTTCACGATCTACGACACGGCCGACTGCGAACGCCTCGTCAAACTCATCGCGTCCGACTTCAACTTCGATGTCAAGCGCTATACGCCACGCCAGATCCTCGCACGCATCTCCGACTACAAGAACAGCCTGACGGGTGCGAAGGAGATGCTCGCCCAATACGCACCCGACTTCCGCCCTGGCACACGTGGATACCGCATCGGACGCATCGGCAATGTCGAGGAACTCTACGCGGTCGTCTACGCCGAATACGAACACCGGCTCGCGCTCGCGAACGCCGTCGATTTCGACGACCTCATCGTGCGCACCGTCGAACTGCTGCGCACACAGCCGGACATCGCCGCATACTACCACCATAAATTCCGTTACATCCTCGTCGACGAATACCAGGACACGAACCACGCGCAATATGTGCTCATCCGCGAACTCGCGGGCGTCGACGCGGGTGAACCCCCGTCACCCGACGCACACGGTGCAGGACGCGTAGGACCCGCGTGGATCACCGTCGTCGGCGACTCCGACCAATCGATCTACGCGTTCCGTGGAGCGGACATCAGCAACATCCAGGATTTCGAGAAGGACTTCCCGAACGCGCGCACGATCATGCTCGAACAGAACTACCGTTCGACACAGACGATTCTCGACGCCGCGAACGCCGTCATCGCGCACAACGAAGGCCGCAAACCGAAAAAACTGTGGACATCCGCCGGCAAAGGAGTCCCGATCACCGGATACGCGGCCGACACCGCGCAACTCGAGGCGCATTGGATCGCCCACGAGATCACAAGGCTGCATGAGGAGGAGGGCGTACGCTACTCGGACATCGCGGTCATGTATCGGGCGAACGCGCAGTCGCGCTCGCTTGAGGAGGGCCTCATCCAGGCGCATGTGCCATACCAGCTCATCGGCGGCACGAAGTTCTACGAGCGCAGGGAGGTCAAGGACGCGCTCGCGTACCTGCAGGCAATCGTCAATCCGGCGGACGCGATCAACATGCGCCGGATCCTCAATGTGCCGAAGCGAGGCCTTGGCGCACGCGCCGAATCGATCGTCACGATGTATGCGGACGAGCACGGCCTGACGTTCTGGGAAGGCGTCGAGCAGGCCGACAGGATCGAGGGGATGACGGCACGTACGCTCAACCCGCTCAAGCGCTTCGCCGACCTGATGACGGGCCTGCGCGCGTTCGTGGCCGACCATGACGGCCAGCCGTCGCAGGTCGTCGCGCACGTGCTCAAGGAGAGCGGGTTGCTCGACGAATTGAGCAAATCGACCGACCCGCAGGACCAGTCACGCGTCGAGAACCTCTCGCAGTTGCAGTCGGTCGCCGCCGAATATGAGCAGAACACGCCCGACGCGACGCTCGCGGGCTTTTTGGAGACGACGGCGCTCGTCGCCGATTCCGACCAGTTGCCCGACGAAAGCGAGGACAGCGGCAAGGTCACGCTCATGACATTGCACACAGCGAAGGGCCTCGAATACCCGGTCGTGTTCCTCACGGGCATGGAGCAGGGCACGTTCCCGCATTCGCGTGCGATGGAGGACACGAGCGAACTGAGCGAGGAACGCCGTCTCGCCTATGTGGGCATCACGCGCGCGAAACGGCACCTCTATATCACGCGCGCCGCCGTGCGCGCGCAGTGGGGGAGGTCGAGCGAGATGATGCCGAGCCAGTTCCTCGACGAGATCCCGGAAGGGCTCATCGAATGGAAGCGCAAGGAGGCGGGCGTCGAACGCATGCGCGCCGGCTGGGGTCACGGCCCCGAAGGCGCGTACGGCCGCGGCCGTGGCTCCGATGACGATTGGAACGCGACGCTTGACGAATTCGGCGACTGGGACGACGATTCGACGGGAACGACCTATGGTGGGTCGTCGTACGGATCTTCCTCCTATGGATCCTCCTCGTATGGTTCGTCGTCGTATGGGTCATCGTCATACGGATCGTCGTCACGTTCCGGTTCGTCGTATGGCTCCCAAGCGCCGCGCTTCGGTTCGGCGGCGCGCGAGCGCACGTCATCGTCCTCATCGTCCGGCAACGGTGGCGCCCATTTCACATATGGCACGAGCGCGTCTCCGTCCCGTTCGCCGCGCTTCGGACCCTCCTCGGCGTCGTCGCGCTCGGGGAAGGTGACGACGCGCAAGGCCGCGCCGAAACCGCATGTCAAGCCCGCGTCATCGCTTGACAGGGACAACCGTCTTGACATCAACGATTTCCATGTCGGTGACAAGGTGTCGCATGACAGTTTCGGACTCGGCACCGTCCTCGAGACGCAGGACAAAGGCAGGAACTCGATCATCACCGTCGACTTCGGATCCGACGGCGTCAAAAGGCTCATGCTGCGCGTCGCGCCAATCGAGAAACTGTGAGCCGCGACCGGAGGCGATGGGCATGTCCGTCCCTGAGGTGTACAATCGTCGATTGGTGTCGTCCCAACGGACGATGCCGTCTGGAGCCATAGCCCGTCAGTGGATCGGCGGCCGCAGGGCCGTTCGTGCATGGCACGGCGAAGCACTGGAGAGGCCGGCTCGCATGGCGTGACCCGTCACGCCATGTTCCGTTCAGACAACGACAGAACGAACAAAGGATACAAACCAATGACGAACGTTCAGCGTTCCCGCCGTCAGGTGCGCCTTTCGCGCGCCCTCGGCATCGCACTGACCCCGAAGGCTCAGCGCATCTTCGAAAAGCGTCCGTATGCCCCCGGTGAGCACGGCCGCACCCGCCGCCGCGCGGAATCCGATTACGCGGTCCGTCTGCGCGAGAAGCAGCGTCTGCGCGCGCAGTACGGCATCTCCGAGAAGCAGCTGCGTGCCGCCTATGAAAAGGGCACGCACACCGCGGGCCAGACCGGCAACGCGATGCTGACCGATCTGGAGACCCGTCTCGACGCCCTCGTGCTGCGTGCCGGCATCGCCCGCACGACCGCGCAGGCCCGCCAGTTCGTGGTGCACCGCCACATCCTCGTCGACGGCAACATCGTCGACCGCCCGTCCTACCGCGTCAAGCCCGGCCAGACCATCCAGGTCAAGCCGAAGAGCCAGACGATGGTCCCATTCCAGATCGCGGCCGAAGGCACGCACCGTGACGTGCTGCCGCCGGTCCCGGGATATCTGGACGTCAACATCGCCCAGCTCAAGGCGACGCTGACCCGCAAGCCTGAAGCGGAGGAGATTCCGGTGCAGGTCAACATCCAGTACGTGGTCGAGTTCTACGCCCGCTGATCTGGATTCACATACTGTAAACCGATACAGTATAAGGACATACAGCGTAAGGCCCCGCGATGCAGATCGCGGGGCCTTACGTGTAGCCGGGGAGGGGGCGGTCAGGAGGAGACGGCGGAGCTCACGATGCCGCTGACGACCGACATGATCAGGGACCCGAGGACCGCCCACAGGAAGCCGTCGATCGTGACGCCGACGTCGAACAGCTTGAGCGCGAGCCACGAGGCAAGCTCCATGAACAGCCAGTTGATGATGAGTGCGACCAGGCCGAACGACAGGATCGAGAACGGCAGCGCGAGCATCTGCACGACCGGTTTGATCGACGCGTTGAGCAGCGCCATGAACAAAGCGAATGCGGCGACACCGAGGATCGGCGGATGGCCCACGGCGTGCATGCCGGGAAGCAGCACGACCATGATGCCGGCGGCGACCGTCAGAATCGCCCAGCGAATAAGAAAACTACCCATGGTCACGATTATGGCAACCAAGTGCGATAATCGGTAGTTATGATTCTCCATCTGCATCTCGTCCGCCATGGACAGACCTTCTTCAACCGATACAACCGTCTGCAGGGATGGTCGAACTCGCCGCTCACGCAATCCGGACTCGACGACGCCGCGCATGCGGGCGCATTGCTCGCGGACATCGATTTCGCCGCCGCCTACTGTTCGGACACGACACGCGCGCAGACGACCGCCGCACGCATCCTCGACATCAACGAAGCCCGCGGACATAGGCGCCCCGGACTCGTGAGCGACATGCATTTCCGCGAGCAGTTCTACGGCTATTACGAGGGGCAAGACATGTCGCTCGCATGGCTCGCCGCGGGTGGCCCCCACGGTGCGCCGACCTACAACGCGATCGTCGAACGCTACGGCCTCGCCGCGACGCGCGACTTCCTCAAGGAAGCCGACCCGTTCCATGATGCGGAATCCGACGACGAGTACTGGGAGCGCATCGCCGGCGGCTACGCGCTCATCGCTGCGAACCCGGCGCTCAAGGACGGCGACCACATCCTGCAGATCTCCCACGGCAACACATTGCTCAGCCTCATGCAGCGATTCGCCCCGGAAGGCTACGACCTGAGCGAGCGGCCGGCGAACGGTTCCGTCACCGAGTTCGACCTCGACACGGACACCGTGTTCGCTTCTTCGCTCAGCGTGATTTCCTACAACCGCCGCTAACCGTTCCCCGTCGGGGCGCTTGGATACCCTAAGTCGGGTAAGAGGAAGTCGTGACACAACACGTCGTGACAGAAAGAGGTGCACGAACATGGGTGCTGGAGAAATTGCTGGACTGATCGCGGCGATAGCGTTCGCCGTGCTCGCCGGATTCCTTATATATCCGCTCATCCGTCTTGGCAAGCTGTTCGACCAGCTCGCCGACACCGTCAAGGAGACGGGCGACCATGCGCTGCCGGCGCTCGATGAGGGCGTGACGACGGTGCAGCAGGTCAACAAGTCGCTCGCCGACGTCAACGAGATCTCCTCGGCGGCCTCGAGCACCGCGAACAACATCGGCGCATTGACGAACCTGTACGGTTCGTTCCTCGGCAAGCCGATCATCAAACTCGCCTCGACATTCTACGCGCTCAAGACCACGGCGCAGTCGTTCATGAACAAGGGCAGGAAGCCCGCTGCCACCGCAGCCGCCACGACGGTCACGGCTACCACGACGGAAGGGAAGTGAGCCATGCGCAAACGTCTCCTGTGGATCGCGCTCGGCATGATCGCCGGCGTCATCGCCGTCAGCAAGGCGAATGCCTATGTGAAGGCCAACACGCCCGACAAGGCACGTCAGTTCCTCCTCGGCCCCGACCAGCAGAACGTCGGCATGCGCACGCTCCAGGGCCTTGTGGCCGAATTCACCGACACGCGCCGGGCCCGTGAGGCCGAGCTCAACAGCCGTTACATGGACAAGCTCAGCTGAACGGCGACGGACGCTTCCGGACGGGCGTTCCCAAGAACCCAACGCAACCCCACCATCATCTTCAACCATCTTCAAAGGAGCCGCCAGCAATGCGCACCGCGGAGATCGCGCAGCGATACCTCAACTACTTCAAGAAGCAGGACCACCTCATCGTGCCGTCCGCCTCGCTCATCTCACCGAACCCGACGACGCTCTTCACGATCGCCGGCATGGTGCCGTTCATCCCGTACCTCATGGGCGAGCAGACGCCGCCGAGCCACCGCATGGCGAGCAACCAGAAGTGCGTGCGCACGCTCGACATCGACGAGGTCGGCAAGACGACGCGCCACGGCACGTTCTTCCAGATGCTCGGTAACTTCTCCTTCGGCGACTACTTCAAGGAAGAGGCCATCCACTACGCGTACGAGCTGCTCACGAGCCCCGTCGATCAGGGCGGCTACGGCTTCGACCCGGAGAAGCTGTGGATGACGACGTACACCGACGATGACGAGGCGCGCGCGATCTGGAAGAACGAGGGCGTCGACCCCGAACACATCCAGATCCTCGGCATGGAGGACAACTTCTGGACGACGGGCGGACCCGGCCCCGGTGGCCCGTGCTCCGAGATCTACGTCGACCGCGGCCCCGAATACGGCAAGGAAGGCGGCCCGATCGCCGACGAGAACCGTTACATCGAGATCTGGGACCTCGTCTTCGAGAACTATATGGTCGACAACGTCAAGTCGAAGACCGAACTGCACATCGCCGGCGAGCTCAAGCACAAGAACATCGACACCGGCGCGGGCCTCGAACGTCTCGCGTACCTGCTGCAGGGCAAGCAGAACATCTACGAGACCGATGAGGTCTTCCCGGTCATCGAGGCTGCCGAGAAACTCGCCGGCATCAAGTACGGCGAGGACAAGGACGCGGACGTCAAGATGCGCGTCGTCGCCGACCATGTGCGCTCCGCGCTGATGATCATGAGCGACGGCGTGCGCCCGAGCAACGCGGGCCGCGGCTATGTGCTGCGCCGCCTGCTGCGCCGCACGATCGAGGCGATGCGCGTGCTCGGCGTCACGACGCCCGTCATGCCCGAACTGCTGCCCGTGTCCGAAGCCGCGATGGAACCGAACTACCCGGAGCTCGCGAACACGTTCCATGACGTGTCCGAAGCCGCCTATGGCGAGGAGGACGCGTTCCGCCGCACGCTCACGAACGGCATCGAGATCTTCGACATGGCCGTCACGAAGGCGAAGGCCGAAGCCGCAAAGCAGCACGAGGCGCAGCCGGTCGTCTCGGGCGACGCGGCGTTCACGCTCCACGACACCTACGGCTTCCCGATCGAGCTCACACTCGAGATGGCGCAGGACCAGGGCGTCAAGGTCGACGAGGAGAAGTTCCGCGAGCTCATGAACGAGCAGAAGTCGCGTGCGCGCCAGGATGCGCTCAAGAAGCGCCACAATGTGGACCTGAGCGAATACGACGATTTCAAGAACAAGCTTGAGGCGCCGATCGAGTTCCTCGGCTACACGGACATGACGTCGCGCAGCCGCGTCCTCGGCATCATGATGGAGGGCGTCGGCTCCGTGCCGGCGGTCTCCGCACCTGCGACCGTTGAGGTCATCCTCGACCGCACGCCGTTCTACGCCGAAGCCGGCGGCCAGCTCGCCGATCAGGGCGACATCGTCTCCGATGATGGCGCCGTGCTTGAAGTCGACGATGTGCAGAAGCCGATCAAGGACCTCATCGTGCACCAGTGCCGCCTCATCGAGGGCACGCTCGTCGTCGGCGCCGAAGTGACCGCCGAGATCGACGTCGAGCGCCGTGGCGCGATCGCCCGTTCGCACACCGCGACGCACATCGTGCACAAGGCGCTGCGTGAGGAGCTTGGCCCGCAGGCGACGCAGCGTGGCTCCGAGGACGCCCCGAACCGCCTGCGCTTCGACTTCCAGTGGCCGAAGGCGCCGACGAAGCAGCTCATGAGCGCCGTCGAGGCGCGCGTCAACGACCGTGTGCGCGACAACCTGCACGTTTCGACGCAGGAGATGAAGTTCGACGACGCGATCGCGCTCGGCGCGATGCATCTGTTCGGCGAGAAGTACGGCGACGTCGTGCGCGTCGTCACAATCGGCGATGACGGGTGGAGCCGTGAGCTGTGCGGCGGCACCCATGTCGATTTCGCCGGCAAGATCGGCCTCGTCAACATCATGTCCGAGGCGTCGGTCGGCTCGGGCGTGCGCCGCGTCGACGCGCTCGTGGGTGAAAGCGCCTACGATTACAACGCGCGCGAGCATGCGCTCGTCTCGCAGTTGTCCGACACGCTCAACGCGCGCCCCGACGAGCTCGCCGAACGCGTCAACACGCTCCTCGCGAAGCTCAAGGATTCGGATCGACGCCTTGCCGCGATGTATGAGGCGCGCATCGCCGCGTCGGTACCGCAGATCATCGACGACGCAAACGCATCACATGCGCCGATCGTCGTCGCCGCGAAGAACGTCGGCCACTTCGGCTCGTTCGATGTGCTGCGCAAGACCGTCATGGACATCCGCAACCGTCTGGGCGACGACCGTCCGGTCGTCGTCGCGCTTGCGGGCGTGAACGAGGACGACAAGCCGATGGTCGCCGTCGCGACGAACGAAGCGGCGCGCAAGGAAGGCATCAAGGCCGGCGACCTTGTGCGCGGCGCATCGAAGATCCTCGGCGGCGGCGGCGGCGGCAAGCCGGACTTCGCCCAGGGCGGCGGTTCCGACGCGTCGAAGCTCGACGATGCCGTCGCGGCGCTCGCCAAGGAAGCGCAGAAGGCCTGACCGCCCGCCCCATGGTCTGGTTAGGCATCGATTTGGGGAACGCCCGGGTCGGGCTCGCATTGTCCGACCCGGAGCTGACCTTCGCCCATCCCGCGGGCAACATCACCGTGCGGGGAGATTATTTCCAGGCGTTCGACGACGTCCTCAACGTCATCGAGGACGAGCATGTCACATGCGTCGTCATCGGCCTGCCGTTGCAGATGGACGGCACCGAGGGCAAAAGCGCGAAGAAGGCGCGCCGGTGGGCCAAGTCGCTCGGCGCGCGCCTCACGGCCGAATCGGAAGATGCGATGTCGGGCATCGACTGGGTACCTGATATTATGCTCATAGATGAACGTCTGACGACGGTCGACGCCCACCGCCGACTGTTCGACGCGCAATTGGAAAGCCGGCGGCACCGCGCCGCGGTCGACCAGCAGTCAGCGGTGACGATCCTGCAGACGGCTTTGGAACGGGCCCGCCAGTGATGCGCAAGGTTCAGAGGAGAGAGTGTGCCTGAGGATTTTCATGATTTTTTCAGCGATGACGATTCCTGGGATGATGGCTCGGGCCATGACCATCTCGGCTCGGGCGGCGTGGACGGCGGCTCATCGCCGTTGCCGCCGCGCCCGCCGAAATCGCGCCGCGATATGCGCCGGCATCGCAAACGCAAGCATCGCAAACGCCTGATCGTCATCATCGCATCGCTTGTCGTCATCGCGATGTGCATCGGCATCGGTGTTTTCGCGTACGGCAAGGTCAAGCAGTGGCGGCACAACAACCTCACCGACAGCTCGGTCGTCGACGACTATCCGGGCCCGGGCGACGGCGACGTGGCGTTCACGGTCGAATCGGGGCAGGGCGTCGCCGAGATCGCCGAAGGGCTGCACGCGAAGGACATCATCAAATCGGTCGACGCGTTCACGGGCGTCGTCGCAAGCAATTCGTACACGCTCTATCCGGGTACATACGAGCTCAAATACCATATGAAGGCGTCCGCGGTCGCGAAGATCCTCTCCGACGAAGGCAACGCGAAAGGTTTCGTCGAGGTGCGCCAGGGCGAGCGCCTCGATGATGTGCTCAAGACGGCGGCGACGTCCTCGGGGTTGCCGCTCAAGGATTTCGAGGACTACGTCAACGACGCGGCGAAGATGAACGAGATCCTCCCCGCGAGTGCGAACGGCAAGATCGAGGGCTGGCTCGAACCGGGCGTCTATAACATCGGGGACAATCCGACCCCGCGCTCGATCCTCGAGCAGCTGGTGCAGTCGAGGATCGAGAACCTCAACGAGCTTGGCGTGCCGGAAGGTGAGGAACGGGAACGCATCCTCATCATCGCGTCGATCGTCGAAGCCGAGGTGAACTCGCAGGAGTACTACGGCAAGGTCAGCCGCGTCATCGAGAACCGCCTCAAAGACGACATGCCGCTCGGTATGGATTCGACGGTCGCATACGGGTTCAAAGTCAAGGGTACGGAGCTGACGAACGACCAGCTCAATGACGGTTCGAACCCGTTCAATACGCGTGTGAACAAGGGTCTGCCGCCGACGCCGATCTCCAATCCGGGCGATGACGCGATCCAAGCGGCGATGCATCCCGAGGACGGCGACTGGCTGTATTTCGTGACGACCGACCTCAAGACGGGGGAGACGAAGTTCACGAGCAGCTATGACGAGTTCGAGAAGTTCGTTCAGGAGTACAAGAACGGCAACGAGAACGCGAATTAACGCCCGATGACCGACGTCGCGACGGCAAGGAGCCCCGAGGCGACGATCACCGGGACGAACGGCACCCTGGCATCCGCGTCAGGGTGCCGTTTCGCATACCGGCGCCATGCGTCGATCCACACGAGGCCCAAAAGACCCATGAACAGCCACCACGATATGAACGCGGCGGTGCCGAACACGCCGAGCATACAGCCAATGAGTGCGCACGCGGTGACATCGCCGAGGCCAAGCGCGCCCGGGCGGATGAGCGCAAGCGCGAACTGGATGCCGGCCGCGCACACAAGTCCTGTGATCGCGTGGAGCAGTACGACAAACTTGCCGGTGGAGGATGCGAGGAACATGCATGCTGCGAGCTGGGCGGTGACGCCGGCGATGATGAGGCGTCGCGGGACAAGGCGGCGGCGCATGTCGGTCACGCACGCCGCGATTCCACAAAGCAGTCCGGGCAGGCAGCAAAGGTACGGCATACCGTTAAGATAGTCACAGTTTTCCCAAGGACCAAAGGAGTTGGCATGTTGCGTTGGCAGACCGCTGGCGAATCCCATGGCGAGGCGCTCGTCGCGATGATCGAGGGCATCCCCGCAGGCGTGAGGATCACGTCGGACGACATCCGTGGGGCGCTCGCCCGCCGCCGCCTCGGCTACGGCCGTGGCGCGCGCATGAAGTTCGAGCAGGACCAGGTGCGCATGCTCACCGGCGTGCGTTTCGGTTCCACGCTTGGTTCGCCGATCGCAATCGAGATCGGCAACACCGAATGGCCGAAATGGACCGAGGTCATGAGTGCGGACCCGCTCGACCATGACCTTGCACGTGAGGGCCGCAACGCGCCGTTGAGCCGTCCGCGCCCTGGCCACGCCGACCTGACGGGCATGCGCAAATACGGGTTCGACGACGCGCGTCCCGTGCTCGAGCGTTCAAGCGCCCGAGAGACCGCGTCACGCGTCGCGCTTGGTGCGATTGCGGCCCGCTTCCTTGAGCAGGCCGCCGGCATCCGCACCGTATCGCATGTCGTGTCGATCGGCGGTGCGGGTGCGGACGATTCGTCGGCGATGCCACTGCCCACCCCCGATGACGTCGACGCACTCGACGCGTCCCCGGTGCGCACACTCGACAAGGATGCCGAGGCGCGCATGATTGCGCGCATCGACGAGGCGAAGGCGAACGCGGACACGCTCGGCGGCGTCATCGAGGTCATCGCATACGGCATGCCCGCCGGTGTCGGCACTTATGTCGAATCCGACCGCAGGCTCGACGCGGCGCTCGCATCGGCCATCATGGGCATCCAGGCGATCAAGGGCGTCGAGATCGGCGACGGCTTCCTTGAGGCGATGCGCCCCGGCTCGCAGGCGCATGATGAGATCGTCACCGGCGCGGACGGGCATATCGAACGGCTCACGAACCGCGCGGGCGGCATCGAAGGCGGCATGTCGAACGGACAGCCGATCCGTGTACGCGCCGCGATGAAACCGATTCCGTCGATTCCGAAGGCGCTGCGCACCGTCGATGTGACGACCGGCGAGGCGGCGCAGGCGATCAACCAGCGCTCCGACAGCACGGCGGTCCCGGCGGCGGCGGTCGTCGCCGAGGCGATGGTCAGGCTCACGCTCGCGAAATATATGCTCGAGAAGTTCGGCGGCGACAGCATCGCCGAGACACGCCGCAACATCGAGGCCTACCTCGCCTCGTGGCCCGAGCACATGCGCTGAAACGCATCGATTGCGCGGCATATCGGAAGGAGAGCAGTGGCAGGGCACAGCAGACGCGCCAAGCGTGCGCGGCGGCAGCCGGCGGCCGTCATCGTCGGCATGATGGGCGCCGGCAAGACACGGCTCGGCAAGGAGATGTCGCAGATGCTCGGCATCGCGTTCGAGGACGCGGACGAGCAGATCGAGCGACGCATCGGCATGACGATACCGAAGTATTTCGCGAAGCATGGCGAACCGGCGTTCAGACAGGTCGAACATGACGTCATCGACGAGACACTCGGCTCGTTCGACGGCATCTACGCGCTCGGTGGCGGCGCCCCGATGACGCCGGCCGTGCGTGAGCGGCTGCGCAACTACGCCGACCGTGGCGGCCGGGTCATCTACCTGCTCGCCGACCCGTCCGAGGCGATGGACCGCGCGCGCAGGGGCGGCGGGCGGCCGATGCTCGACGGCGACGCGGACGCGCGGTGGATGGCGCTCTATGAGCAGCGCGATCCGGTCTACAGGCAGGTGGCGAACGTCATCGTACGCACCCATGGCATGACACCGAAAGCGGCGGCAAGGAAGATGATCGAAATGACGAATGAAGGAATCGTCCACGTCGACGGCGCGGGCATCGAACCATACGACGTGCGCATCGGGGAGGGGACGCTCAACCATCTGCCCGATGTCCTCGGCGAAGGGCCCGTGCGCGTCGCGCTCATCCATACGCAGTCGGTGCAGCGCCACTCCGACCGCGCACGCGCGATCCTGCGCAAGTCCGGCTACGAGGTGAGCGACATCGTCATCCCGGACGCCGAGGCCGGCAAGACGATCCAGGTCGCGAACGGCATCTGGGAGCGGCTCGGCAACGAGGGCTTCACACGCTCCGACGCGATCGTCGGGCTCGGTGGCGGCGCATGCACCGACCTCGCCGGTTTCGTCGCCGCCACATGGATGCGCGGCGTGCGCTATGTGAACTGTCCGACATCGCTCCTCGCGATGGTCGACGCGTCCACGGGCGGCAAGACCGGCATCAACACACCGCAGGGCAAGAATCTCGTCGGCTCGTTCTACACGCCGGCGGGCGTCCTCGCCGACCTGCGCACGCTCACGTCGCTGCCGAACGACATCTTCATCGAAGGCCTCGGCGAAGTCGCGAAATCCGGATTCATCCGCGACCCTGAGATCCTGACGATCCTTGAGGACCATGCCAACGAACTGCGCGCATTTGACGGCGAGACATTCCTCGACTCGTCCCTCAAACCCGTCGTCGCCGAACTCATCGAACGCACCGTGCGCGTCAAGGCGTACCACGTGTCCGCCGACCTCAAGGAAGCGGGCCTGCGCGAGTTCCTCAACTACGGACACACGTTCGGGCATGCGATCGAACAGCTCGAGCATTTCCGCTGGAGGCATGGCAACGCCGTCGCCGTCGGCATGGTCTACGCGGCCGAACTGTCGAACCTCGCCGGGCATCTCGACCGTCAGACCGTCGAATACACGTACGACCTGCTTGACCGGCTCGGCCTGCCGACGTCATGGAACGGCGCCAGCTTCGACGAGGTGCTCGCCCTGATGCATCGCGACAAGAAGGCGCGTGGCAACACGCTGCGCTTCGTCGGCCTCGAGGAGATCGGCACACCGTTCCACCTCAACGACCCCGATGTCGATGCGGTGCGCAAGGCATTCGAACGCGTCCGGCAGCAGGCATGACGCGCACACGGTACTATCATGGGGCTGTGATGTCCCCGGAAGGATTGGAGTGGAAATGGCCGGAACCGAACGAAACAAGGTGATCGTCGTCAACGGGCCGAACCTCGGCCGTCTTGGCGTGCGACAGCCGGACGTGTATGGCAGGCAGGACCTCGAACAGCTGCGCAGGCTGTGCACACAGTGGGGCGATGAACAAGGCCTCGACGTGGATGTGCGCCAGACGGACGACGAAGCGCAGATGGTGCAGTGGATGCACGAGGCGGCCGAGGGGCAGAAGGCGGTTGTCATGAACCCGGCCGCGTTCACGCATTACTCGTATGCGCTCGCCGACGCGGCGCACATGGTGCTTGATGCGGATATGCCGCTCATCGAAGTGCATATCTCGAACCCGGCCGCGCGCGATGAGTTCCGCAAGCGTTCCGTGAT
>Dunbar_p2__coassemble_1660_pt1 | contig 15386 bp, 12 predicted proteins | sample Dunbar_p2__metabat2_high_PE_041 | metagenome-assembled genome bin Dunbar_p2 | reverse complement strand
CACGTGATGCACACCGCGATGAGGCCCGGGCCTCATCGCGGTGTGCATCACGTGGTTCGGTCTGGGCGCGTTCCAGTCGGCCGCGGGCATCTCGATCGTCGCGTTCGCCACCGAAGTCAACATGAAACAGTACACCGGCTTCGTGTTCGCATGTTTCTCGGTGAGCTCGCTCGCCGGCGCGCTGCTGTACGGCGCGAAGAACTGGACGATCCCGCTGTGGAAGCGCTTCTACGTGTGCCTGGCCGTGGTGAATCTGGGCATCGGCTCGTTCCTGTTCGCCAAACACCTGTGGGTGATCATGGTGATCTACCTGATCATCGGCGTCTGCCAGTCGCCCACGTGGATCAACGGCAACCAGCTCATGCTGCACCTCGTGCCGCAGACGCGCTTCACCGAAGGCATGGCGTGGATGGGCGCGATGAACGCGATCGGCGGATCGGTCGGATCCGCCGTCGCCGGCGTCGCGATCGACCATGCGGGATCGCACGGCGGATTCGCGGTCGTCACGGCGCTCGCGCTCGTCTCGCTCACGATCGCACTGTGCGGATTCAAACAGATCAAGACGAGCACGGAAACGCCCGTCCTCACCGAAGTCGATTCGGCTGCGGAAACGGCCGTGCAGGAAGCGGACGTCGCGCACATCGCCGCCGAGGACGCGGACGCGGACGCCGCGCAGGAGCGTGCGGACCACTGACGCATGCGCGTGCGCACGTCGCCGCGCGCGCGGCGTGCGTACGCGTCCGCCGCGCGCGCGACAATGGACGGCATGACTGAAGCTCACATCGTACAACCTGAAGACTCCGTAGAAGACATGAAGGAGCGCGAGCACACGAAGCCGGAACTGCCGGCGGACGTACGCGTGCGTTTCTGCCCGTCGCCGACGGGAATCCCGCACGTCGGCATGGTGCGCACCGCCCTGTTCAACTGGGCGGAAGCGCGCCACACCGGCGGCACGTTCGTGTTCCGCATCGAGGACACCGACGCCCAGCGCGACTCCGAGGAAAGCTTCAACCAGATCATCGAAGCGCTCGACTGGCTCGGCATCGACTGGGACGAAGGCATCCGCGTCGGCGGCCCGAACGGGCCGTACCGTCAGAGCGAACGCGGACCGATCTACTTCGACGTTGCGCAGAAGCTGCTCGAAGCCGGCTACGCGTACGAATCATTCTCGACACCCGAGGAAATCGAAGCGCGCAACATCGCAGCCGGACGACCGAAGGAATTCGGATACGACGGCTACGACCGCAACCTCACCGAGGAACAGAAGGAAGCGTTCCGCGCGGAAGGGCGTAAGCCGGCGCTGCGTATCAAAATGCCGGACGAGGACATCACGTTCGACGACCTCATCCGTGGTGAAATCACGTTCAAAGCGGGCTCCGTACCGGACTATGTGATCGTGCGTCCGAACGGCGACCCCCTGTACACACTGACGAACCCGGTCGACGATGCGCTGATGGACATCAACGTCGTGCTGCGCGGCGAAGACCTGCTCAGCTCGACACCGCGTCAGATCGTGCTCTACCGGTACCTCATCGAACTCGGCGTCGCCAAGCAGATGCCGCTCTTCGGCCACATGCCCTACGTCATGGGACAGGGGAACAAGAAACTCTCGAAGCGCGACCCGGAATCGAACCTCTTCCTGCACCGCGAACACGGATTCATCAAGGAAGGTCTCCTCAACTACCTCGCGCTCCTCGGATGGTCGATCGGACCCGACCGCGACATCTTCACGATGGACGAAATGATCGAGCAATTCGATGTGCGCGACGTCAAAGCGAACCCGGCGCGCTTCGACATCGACAAGGCGACGGCGATCAACGCGGAACATATCCGCATGCTCGAACCGCAGGACTTCCTCGACCGCTCGGTGCCGTACCTGTTCCGCGACGGCGTCGTCTCGGCGGATTCATGGGACGCGCTGAGCGAACACGAGCGCGACGTGCTCACGGCGGCGGCACCACTCGTGCAGACGCGCGTGCGGCTCCTCGGCGAAGTCGCGGGCATGGTCGGTTCGCTGCTCTCGGACGCGGCGTACATTCCACCGGAAGACGACGCGAAGAAGCAGCTCAAGGCGACGGCCGGCGAAGTGCTCGACGCGGCAATCGCGGCGCTCGACGCGGTACCCGAAGCGGAGTGGAAGACCGACCATCTGCATGAGACGCTCAACAAGGCGCTCATCGAGGACGGCGGCTACAAGCCGCGCGTCGCGTTCGGCCCGGTACGCGTCGCGATGAGCGGGCGGCGCGTCTCGCCGCCGCTCTTCGAATCGATGGAAATCGTCGGCAAGCCGCTCACGATGCAGCGTCTCGAAGGGCTGCGCGCGCATCTTGGGGAGATCCAGGGCGCGTAAGGCGGGGGTACGCGGGAGCCGCTGACGTGCGTGCGGTGTACGCAACGTGTGCTGACATGCATGTGCTGACATGCACGGGGCATGTGCACGGTGTGCGCGTGTTGGTGTGCGGCAACCGCTGCGTGTGTGGGGGAACGTTTTCGGACGTTCCCCTTCGCGTATGCGGGCGCGAAAACGGCGGAATAGAGCGCGACACGCCGTGATTTGCGCTCACGCGGATTCTTCGGTATATTTTCTTTCTGTTGCTTCTACGGAGCAACGAGATGATGCCCCCATCGTCTAGCGGTCTAGGACTACGCCCTCTCACGGCGCCAACACCGGTTCAAATCCGGTTGGGGGTACGAAGTTCACCACCACGGTGATGAACATGCCAATTGGGATGTGGTGTAATTGGCAACACAGCTGATTCTGGTTCAGCCATTCTTGGTTCGAGTCCAGGCATCCCAGCCAATACGAAACCCTCGCTTCGGCGAGGGTTTCGTCGTTTTCGCACGCATGGCGTTGGCGGGTGGTTGTGTAGGCCGCGTCTGCAAATCGGGACGGAGCCAGCCGTGTTTGCGGGTGGTTGTGCAGGTGGCGCCTATGGTTCGGGACGCGTCACACGGTGGCACCAGCTGCGTACATAGTGGCGCACAGCCGCGCACAATGGCATCGGCGTATGTATACGCCCGGAGGAAAGCGCGGGGAGAATCTGCGCGAGTACGCGTTGCGCCCAACGCGATGTGCATTACTGTTGGAAGTATGAGTGAGCGAGAGGTAATACAGCAGGTTTCGGAAGCGGACGCCCCGTTGTCCATTTCGCAGCGGCTTGGACGTCTGCAATTTCATCGTTCGGGGAAATTCCGCATACTGCAGCTCGCGGATATCCAGGACGGACCGAAGGTCTCCGCCGACACGATCCACCTCATCGAAGCCGCGCTCGCAAGCGCGCGCCCGGACCTCGTCGTCTTCTCGGGCAACCAGATCGCAGGATACGATCCCGCATACGCGGCCACGTTCTGCAAACGCCACTGGAAGAAGCCGATGTCCACACCGCGGCGCGAGGCGGAACTCGAACAGACACGCGCACGTGTGCGCGAATCGATACGCCAATTCGTGACGCCGATGGTGAACGTGGGCGTTCCGTGGGCGGTCACATATGGGAACCACGATTTTCAGTGTGGGCTGAGCAACGCGCAGCTTGACGCGGTCTACCACGAATTCAAAGGGTGCCTCAATCCCGTGGTGACGCCGCTTATCGAACGTTCGATGCACATCGGCGACGGTGCCGATCGTACACAGGAGATGGGCGACGTGTGCGTACGTACGACGGCGCCTGCGCTCGCGGACGAAATCGCATACGTGTGCGAACCGGGGACATTTGCGCTGCCGGTTGCGAACGATCGTGGGGAAACGGTCGTCGGGATCGTTCTCGTTGATTCCGGCGACTACGCGCCGACGGGAGGATACGGCGCACCCGATGCGCGCGCGTTGGCGTTCTTGCGGCAGCTGCCGGACGCGCTCGGTGCGGACGCGAAGTCGATTGTGTTCCAGCATACGGCGCTGCCGCAGTACTATCAGCTGCTCAAGCCGGCGATGGCGACGTCCGCGCACGCCGTCGAAGGGTACCGGATGTTCTCCGGACAGTACTACACGCTCGACGACGCGAAGACGGCACCTGGCGGCTATCTCGGGGAGGGTATCAGCTGCCCTGACGACGACAGCGGCGAATTCGCGATCCTACGCGATACGCACGCGTATTTCGCGATCGCGACGGGGCACGACCACCGTAATGCATTCGATGGCATCGTCGATGGCGTGCGCATGATTGCATCGCCGACGTGCGGCTTCGGATCCTACGGTCCGGTCCCTGAGCGGCGTGCGGCGCGGCTGTTCGAGTTCGATATCCGGCATCCGTACGAGCCGCGCACGCAACTGCTCGAATTCGGCGAGCTCGTCGGCAGGCCGAATTCGAAGAAGGCGTACGTGTACGGGATGACGGCGGAATCCAAGCCGAAAAGCGAAGGGGTGAACCTGCTGCACAAGCCGAATATGTTCAGCCGCGTGTTCCACTCGATCGCGAAGAACCTGTTCGGCAAGTAGCGGATCACGCCGCTGTTGCAGGCGTGGGCGTCGTGGGCGCAGGTGCAGGTCGGAGCTGCGAAGCGGGATGGAAATCGGCTGGTTTGCGTCCCGTGTGGTCGGAGGGAACTGCGGATTGGGACGCTGCGGGTGGATGTGCGGGTGGTGTCTGCGTAGTGGGACGGAAACTGGCTGGTTTGCGGGTGAGTTGGTTGGTGGCGTCTGCGGGGTGGGACGCTGCTGACGGCCATAGGCATAGGCGGCCGTACGGGTGCGTACGTATGGACAAGGGGAACGGCCAGTGGTGGCCATTCCCCTTGGGTATGCCGGGTGCGGGCGCCGCACGTCAGCGGCTGATGCTCGCCTTGATGAGCGCGTCGGTCAGGTACTTGCCGGCGCCCATGACGAGTGGGGCGTAGCGGTGGCCCGGGTTCGAACCCATGCGGCCGCTCGGGCCGGAGATCGAGATCGCCGCGATCACCTGGCCGGACGCGTTGCGGATCGGCGCCGAGATCGAGCACACGCCCTCGTCGCGTTCGTTGATCGACTCCGCCCAGCCGCGCTTGCGGACCGCGGCGAGCTTCGCCGCCGAGAAGCGCGCATGGCGCAGGCCCTGGTGCAGGCGGTCGGAATCCTCCCACGCGAGCAGGATCTGCGCGGCCGAACCGGCTTCCATCGACAGCATCGCGCCGACGGGAATCGAATCCCGCAGGCCGCTCGCGCGTTCGACGGCCGCGATGCACACGCGCTGTTCGCCTTGACGGCGGTAGATCTGCGCGCTTTCGCCCGTACGGTCAAGCAGCGTCTGCAGGATCGGGCCGGCGGCCGCAAGCAGACGGTCCTCGCCCGCCGCCGCGGCGAGTTCCGCGAAACGCGAGCCGAGCACGAAACGGCCGTGCTGGTCGCGCAGGACGAAACGGTGGCGTTCAAGCGCGATCGCGAGACGGTGCGCGGTCGGTCGCGCGAGTTTCGTCGCGCTCACGAGCTGGCCGAGCGTCGCCGGGCCGGATTCGAGCGCGTCGAGAATCTTGACGGTCTTGTCGAGCACGCCGACGCCGGAGTGGATTTCGTTGTCATGGGCAATCTGCTCTTCGACACGTTCGTCCACACGGTTGTCCACTTGTTCCTCGCGTTCCTCCATATGGGCGTCGATGGGTTCGTCCACGGCGGGCGCGGGGGCGGTGGATTCTGTCACAGGCGCGTCGATGGGACGCGCGGATTTTGCGGATAGCGTATTTGAAGTCATGTCTCGATTATGCCATCTCACATACTGAAACACCAAATCGAATAATCCGCAATCATCCCACAGTGTGGGAAGCGAATGGCGAAATACCTTGACAATGTTGGGAAATCAACGAGTCGCGACGTCTCGCGGGGGTTACGAAACCTCCATATCTCATATAGTGACGCACGTGGGATGTCTTGAAACGTGAACTCATAAGCTAGTCGGACATGTGAAACGCGCTCTTGACATGCGCGACCTGTTTTTGTAGGAGGAGAACCGACGATGGGAATGACACTGGCCGAGAAGGTCTGGGCTGATCATTTGGTGCGCAAAGGCGATGACGGCGCTCCCGACCTGCTGTACATCGACCTGATGCTCATGCACGAAGTGACGAGTCCACAGGCGTTCGAAGGGCTGCGCCTCGCGGGGCGCACGCCGCGCCACGTCGACCAGCTCATCGCGACCGAGGACCACAACACGCCGACGGTCGACATCGACCGTCCGAACCCGGACGAGACGAGCGCGACGCAGCTGACGACGCTCGAAAAGAACTGCAAGGAATTCGGCGTACGCCTGCACCCGCTCGGTGACGCCGACCAGGGCATCGTGCACGCGTTCGCGCCGATGCTCGGCCTGACGCAGCCGGGCATGACGATCGTGTGCGGCGATTCGCATACGTCGACGCACGGCGCGTTCGGCGCGCTCGCGTTCGGCATCGGCACGTCCGAAGTCGAACACGTCATGGCGACGCAGACGTTGAGCCTCAAGCCGTTCAAGACGATGGCGATCAACATCGAAGGCGACCTGCCCGCGGATGTGAGCGCGAAGGACATCATCCTCGCGATCATCGCGAAGATCGGCACCGGCGGCGGCCAGGGCTACGTCCTCGAATACCGCGGCAAGGCGATCGAGAACCTGTCGATGGACGCACGCATGACGATCTGCAACATGAGCATCGAAGCGGGTGCGCGCGCAGGCATGATCGCGCCCGACGAGACGACGTTCGCATACCTCAAGGGACGTCCGCACGCGCCGCAGGGCGAACTGTGGGATCAGGCGGTCGAGTATTGGAAGACATTGAGGACCGATGACGACGCGCAATTCGACGCCGAAGTGACATTGCGCGCCGAGGACCTCGAACCGTTCGTCACATGGGGTACGAATCCCGGTCAGGGTGTGCCGATTTCCGCGGCAGTCCCCGCACCCGAGGATTTCGCCGACGCGACCGAACGCGCCGCCGCCGAACGTGCGCTCGCATACATGGGGCTCGAACCGGGTACGCCGATCCGTGACATTCCCGTCGACACGGTGTTCATCGGATCGTGCACGAACGGCCGCATCGAGGACCTGCGCATCGCCGCCGAGATCATGAAGGGCCACAAGAAGGCGGATTCGATCCACCGTGTGCTCGTCGTGCCCGCATCGTCGCGCATCCGTCTGCAGGCGGAAGCCGAGGGCCTCGACGAGATCTTCAAGGAGTTCGGCGCGGAATGGCGCAACGCCGGCTGCTCGATGTGCCTCGGCATGAACCCGGACAAACTCGTCGTCGGCGAACGTTCGATCTCCACGTCCAACCGCAATTTCGAAGGCCGCCAGGGCAAGGGGTCGCGCACGCATCTCGCATCGCCCGCCGTCGCCGCCGCGACCGCGATCCGCGGCACGATCTCGACCCCCGCCGATCTGTGACGCGCGACCGCGCACAGCCGAACACAGCAGATCCGCACCATCCACGACATAAGGACGTACACCAATGGAAAAACTCACGACACTGACCGGAACGGGCGTCCCGCTGCGCCGTTCGAACGTCGACACCGACCAGATCATCCCGGCCGTCTTCCTCAAGCGCGTGACGCGCACGGGCTTCGACGACGCGTTGTTCTACGCGTGGCGCCGCGACCCCGATTTCGTACTCAACAAACCGGAGTATGCGGACGGCAAGATCCTCGTCGCCGGCCCTGATTTCGGCATCGGCTCGTCGCGCGAGCACGCGGTGTGGGCGCTCCACGATTATGGGTTCCGCGTCGTCATCGCGCCGCGTTTCGCCGACATCTTCTATGGCAACACCGCGAAGAACGGTGTGCTCGCGGCGATCATGCCACAGGAGAGCGTCGAACTGCTGTGGAAACTGCTCGAAGAGGAACCTGGTCGCCAGATGACGGTCGACCTCGACACGCGCACCGTGACGTGCGGTGATGTCGTGCTGCCGTTCGAAGTCAACGATTACGTGCGTTGGCGTCTGATGAACGGATACGACGACATCGACCTGACGCTCCAGCACGAGGACGACATCGCCGCGTATGAGAAGATGCGCGCGGAACGCTTCCCGTTCAAACCGAAGACGATCCCCGCGCTCCACGAGGAGGAATACGTCATCGAATCCGCCCGCGAACCGCACGACGACGATTGGGCGGGGCCGATAAGCGCACGTTGACGACCGTATAATGGCAGCATTGGTTCGCCCGAACGAGTAAAGGAGACGTCATGGCGGATGCGATCGTGTTGATCACGACGGAAAGCGATATGGTTGGCGAGGCGGCGAAGCGCATCGTCGAACTCGATGGCGTGCGCGATGTCTATTCGGTCGCGGGTGACGTCGACCTCGTAGCCGTCGTCTCGTCCGAACAGTTCGACGACCTCGCGCAGATCATTCCCGAGGGGATCGCGAAAGTCGACGGTGTCGTCGGCACGCAGACGCTCATGGCGTTCCGCACGTATTCCCGTGAGGACGACGAGGCCGCGTTCGACCTCGGTGGCGACTGAGCGCACCGCGGCACTTGCATACGTCGATATGGATTGTCCGTCAACGGTCCTGTTCGGCGACGGCTTTCGCGGCGACCGCGCCGGCATAGTAGACCGGTTGGTCGAAGTTCGGTTGGAACAGGAAATCGACGTTCGCTAGCATATCGATCGTGAATTTCGATTGGATCGCCATCGAGACGACGTTCGCGGCACCGGAGACGTCGACGGTCGAGCAGAACTGCGCGCCTTTGACGAGACGTGTGTTCGGATCCCACGTGAGGATCGACGTGACGGGCGCCGTCGTCTGCATGAACGCGGGACGGTAGTCCTCGACGAGCTCGGTCGAACGGATGTCCATGCCGCGCCGGTTCGCTCCGCCCTGGGTGAGGCCCGACGCCGCGAGCGACAGGTCGTAGAGCTGCACGGCGCTCGTCGCCTGTGTGCCCATGTACTTGCGCGTCGGCTGCTCGATGTTCGCGCCGACGAGCATGCCTTGGCGCACGGCGTTCGTCGCGAGCGGCATGTAATCGTATTGGCCGGTCGGATTGTAGAAGACGGCCGCGCTGTCGCCCGCCGCGTACACGTACGGCACCGACGTCTGCATGAACTCGTTCGTGATGATCGCGCCGTTGTCCATCGTGTCGACCTGGCCGCGCACAAGGTCCGTGTTCGGCAGGAAGCCGATCGCGAGGACGGCGAACTGCGCCGTGTATTCGCCGCCGTCGGTCACGACGGTCACCGTGTCGTCCTCGTCGTTGTCACGGAACGCGACGACCTTTTCGCCGAGCGCGAGCGTCACGTTGTGCTCACGGTAGCGGTCTTCGACGATATCGGTTATCGGTTGGTCGAAATTGTTCGCGAGGACGCGGTCGGCGGCGTCGACGAGCGTCACGTGGACGCCGATGTCGCTGAACTGCTCCGCGAGTTCCGCTCCGATGTACCCGGCGCCTACGACGACGACCGATTTCGCGTCCTTCGAACGTTCCTTGAGCTCGACCGCGTGGTTCCAGCTCTTGCACAGCTGCACACGACGCGAATCGATGCCCGGGATCGACGGCACGACGGGGCGGGAACCGGTCGTCACGACGAGTTTGTCGAACGGCAACGTCTGCGTGTCGCCTGTCTCAAGGTCGCGGAACTCCAACGTCTGCTCGGCGACGTGGATATCGGTGACGTCGGTGCGCATATGCATCGTCGCACCCGCCGCCTCCAGCTCGGCGGGGGACGAGTAGAACATCTTCCTCGGATCGGACACGTGGTCGCCGACCCACAGCGCGATGCCGCACGAGAGGAACGACAGCGTCGCGTTGCGTTCGAAGACGTGCACATCCCAATCGGGGTGCGCGTTGAGGATCGACGTCGCGGCGAACGTGCCCGCGTGTGTGCAGCCGACGATGGCGACAGTGGTCATCGGAATCTCCTTCGATCGAATCATCTCACATCGGGGACGGCGTACGACACGTGGTGCATCCGCGCGCATGTCTTTCGCCGCACCCATCATCAGCCTCGATGATATGCGTGCGCGACGTGCATGCCAACGCTTTTGCGCGCAACGCCAACAGCGCGCGATGTGCGGCCCACGCACCAAGGTACTTACATGCCTTATGGCACAATGGGTGGGCGGATGAGAGGCGTCGCGCTCGAGGAAATAAAAGCGGCGACGCGCATGTAGATATACAACAGACAGGCAGACTTCGACGGACGGCGAATGGCAGCCGCCCGCGCACAGCGACAACAGGATACGAAAGAGGTAGACGTGGCCGAACAAACGGAAGACGTGCTGCACGTTGTTGGCGGCAAGCCCCTCAACGGAACGATCAAAGTCCGCGGAGCCAAGAATTTCGTAAGCAAGGCGATGGTCGCCGCACTGCTCGCTCCAGGCACGAGCGTGCTCAGGAACGTCCCCGAGATCCGCGACGTGCACGTCGTATCCGACCTGCTGCGCCTGCACGGCGTGAACGTCGACGTCAACGGCGCCGAGGGCGTCGTGACGATCGACGCGACGAACGTGCAGCTCGCGGACGTCGCCGACGTGGATACGCTCTCGGGATCGTCGAGAATCCCGATCCTGTTCTCCGGACCGCTCCTGCACCGCCTCGGTGAGGCGTTCATCCCCGCGCTCGGCGGATGCAACATCGGCGGGCGCCCGATCGACTTCCATCTCGAAACGCTGCGCAAACTCGGCGCGGACGTCGACAAGGAACACAAGGACGGCATCCACATCACCGCGCCGAACGGGCTGCACGGCGCGAAAATCCATCTGCCGTACCCGTCCGTCGGCGCGACCGAGCAGACGCTCCTCGCCGCCGTGCTCGCCGAAGGCAAAACCGAACTGTCGGGAGCGGCGACCGAACCCGAAATCATGGACCTCGTCGCCGTGCTGCAGAAGATGGGCGCGATCATCTCCGTCGACGTCGACCGCACGTTCCGCATCGAAGGCGTCAAGGAACTCAAAGGCTACACGCACACCGCGCTCACCGACCGCATCGAAGCGGCGAGCTGGGCGTCGGCGGCGCTCGCGACGCACGGCGACATCTTCGTGAAAGGCGCGACGCAGCCGGAAATGATGACGTTCCTCAACGTCTTCCGTAAGATCGGCGGCGAATTCGACATCACCGACCGCGGCATCCGCTTCTGGCACCCGGGCGGCGACCTCAAGCCCGTCGCGATCGAAACGGACGTGCACCCCGGATTCATGACCGATTGGCAGCAGCCGCTCGTCGTCGCGCTCACACAGGCGAATGGCCTGAGCATCGTGCATGAGACCGTGTACGAGAACCGTTTCGGGTTCACGAAACCACTCGTGCAGATGGGTGCGACGATCCAGCTGTACCGCGAATGCCTCGGTTCGCTGCCGTGCCGCTTCCAGCAGCGCAATTACAAGCATTCGGCGGTCATATTCGGGCCGACGCCGCTCGAAGGACGCGACATCGACGTGCCTGATCTGCGTGGCGGCTTCAGCCACCTCATTGCGGCGCTCACGGCGAACGGACCGTCCGATGTGCGCGGCATAAGCCTCATCGACCGCGGGTATGCGGACTTCCGCGGCAAACTCGCGGCACTCGGCGCCCAAATCGACTGAGTGGGGTAGCTGGGCGCGATCATCTATGCTCGCACGACGGTACGCTTGCGAACGTGTAAGCGTACCGTCGTGCGTGTGTGGGGATGCACCACGGTACGCGGTGCACATCGTACTGTGTACTACGTCGAGCACCGCACTGTGTACCGCTCTCGGGGCACAATGGGGGCATGGTATCCAAAGGAAAGCCGTCACCGCGCTCGGCGGTGGATCCGCTCAGCAACAAGCAGGTCGCGCGCCTCGCGTCCGAATACGACCTCGTCGATCCGACACGTCCATTCCCGACGGGACGCGTACGTCCGAACCAGAAGGAAATCGACGAACTCAATCCGAAGATCACGCGCCGTCTTGTCGAAGGCGCCGCGAAAGTGCTGCGTATGAGCTGCAAACTGCGCGCGTGGGGACTCGACAATGTGCCGACGGAGGGCGCGTACATCACCGCCGCGACGCACGTGACGCAGTTCGACGTGTTCGTGCCGATGGTCGCGATGTTCCAGATGGGACGCCGCCCGCGCTATATGGCGAAAGCGGAGATGGGCAAATGGCCAATCATCGGCAAATGGTTCCGCGCGGTCGGCATGCAGCCTGTACCAAGGCATTCGGGGAAGGCCCGACAGATCGAGGAGGAGTCGATCAACATCCTTACGTCGGACCATGCGCTCACGATATGGCCCGAAGGCACCGTCACCCGCGATCCGGACAAGTGGCCGATGAGCATGAAGAACGGCGTCGGGTTCATCGCGCTTGAGGCGTCGCGCCGTCTAGGACACCAGATTCCGCTGTATTGCGCGGTCACGTGGGGTGCCGCGAGCATCAACCATTGGTGGCCGTGGCCACGCAAAAACGTCGTCATGTGCTACGACACGCGCCTCGATTACGCCGATCTGCTCGCGCACGCCGACGCGTGGGGTGACGACCCGCCCGCGGAACTCGCGAACGAACTCGCGCGCCGCGTACGCGTACGCATGAAGGAAGTCATGGCGAACATCCGCGGTGTCGCCGCACCGAATGGGTTCTACGACTACCGCATCATGAAGGAAGTGCCCGAAGTCGCGCCGTTCACCGACCCCCACCTCATCGACGCACGCGCGCTCGGCGAAACCGACATCATCGATACGTCAGCGTCGGCATCGACGACGAAGACATCGGCATCGACGAAGACACCACCCGCGCACCAATAGCGCCACATTCCGCAGTGCGGTACGCTTGCGCGCGTCCGAACGTACCGGAGTGCGGTAGGAATGGGGCGCGCAGCACACGGCAGGGCATATCGCGACACACCGCGACACGCGGCCGATGATAGGTGCCAAGAGCGAAATCGCACACAGCGCGCGCAGGACGACAACAATAGATACCAGACGAACCGTCGGCACGTCCGCGCGCGCCGACGGCACAACCACATATGCCGTGCGCTCGCGCGGCAGAAGGAGCAGACAATGGCGAACATCACAGTTCTGGGCGCAGGCGCCTGGGGTACGGCATTCGGACAGGTACTCGCGGACGCGGGCAACGATGTGATGATGTGGGCGATCGAACCGGAGATCGTCAAGGCGATCCAGGCCGAACACCGCAATCCCGTACGTCTGTCGAGCGTCGACAAGCTGCCTGACAACATGCACGCGACAGGCGACCGCGCCGAGGCGGTCGCGCACGCCGACGTCGTCGTTGTCGCGATCGCCGCGCAAGTCGCGCGCGGCGCACTCGAACAGTTCAACGGTCTGCTGCCGGACGAAGCGCTCGTCGTGTCGCTGATGAAGGGCATCGAGAAGAACACCGGCAAACGCATGGACGAAGTCGTCGAGGAGGCGCTCGACCTGCCGACGAACCGTTTCCTCGCCGTGTCCGGACCGAACCTGAGCAAGCAGATCGCGGCACGTGAACCTGCCGCGACCGTCGTCGGCTGCACCGACATCGACAACGCGCGCGCATTCGCGAAGATGTGCACGACCGACTATTTCAAGGCGTTCATCACCGCCGACGTCATCGGTCTCGAACTGTGCGGATCGCTCAAGAACGTCGTCGCGCTCGCGGTCGGCATGGCATATGGCGCGGGATACGGCGAAAACACGGCCGCGATGATTGAGACACGAGGACTGACCGAACTCAAGGAAGTCGGCACGGCCGCGGGCGCGCTGCCGGAGACGTTCTACGGACTCGCGGGTGTCGGCGACCTCATCGCGACGTGCGGATCGCCACTGTCGCGCAACTACACATTCGGATACAACCTCGGCAAGGGCATGAGCGTCGACGAGGCGACGAAGGCGAGCAACGGCGTCGCGGAAGGCGTCGCGACGGCGGGCGCGGTCGTCGCGCTCGGCGAACAGTACCACGTCGATACGCCGCTCGCGAAGGCCGTGACACGTGTCCTCAATGACGGCATCTCGTTCGACCAGATGATCGCGGAGATGTTCCCGAAGAACATCACCGTCGAATGACGCGCGCATAGTGCGAACGCGCGCATCCTGCGACATACGCATATATACATGTGCACGTATGCACGAAAGGCCGCGCACAGCATATCGATATGCTGTGCGCGGCCTTTCGTGCATACGTGCACATGTTTCCTACTCGCTGAGCGCGCCTTCGATGAGCAACGTCACCATGTCCGGGAACGGGATACCGGTCGCCTCCCACGCTTTCGGGAACAGCGAAATCGATGTGCAGCCCGGCAGCGTATTGATTTCGTTGACGAGGACGTAGCCATCCGCGGTCACGAACGTGTCGACGCGGCTCAACCCCATACCATCGACCGCATGGAACGCGCGCACCGCCGTGTCGCGCACACGTTCGATGAGGTCGTCGGACAGCTTCGGTGGAATCTCGGTGTGGCTCGCCTGGGCGTCCATGTATTTGCTGTCGAAATCGTAGAACTGGTCGTCGCCGCTTTCGCGTTTATCGAGGACGACTTCACCGGGAAGGCTCGCTCGTGGCGAATCGGTTGGCTTGGGGCGAATGACACCGCATTCGATTTCGCGCGCGTCGATGCCTTGTTCGATGAGCACACGCCAATCGTGCAGGCTCGCTTCGTAGACGGCGGCCGCGAGCGCTTCCGGATCGTTGATCCGTTCGACTTTCGTGACGCCGAAGCTCGACCCTGCACGCGCCGGCTTGACGAAGAGCGGATAGGCGAGTCCGGCTTCGTCGACGAGTGCGAGGAAACGTTCGCCGTCGGCCGCGAAATGGTCGGCCGCGTCGAAACGGCGGGTGTCGATCGTGATACCGGGGGAGACGGGGATTCCGGCGGCCGCGAGCAGCACTTTCGTGTAATGCTTGTCCATGCACGCGGCGGAAGCGAGCACGCCGCAGCCGACGTACGGGACGCCCATCATCTCGAAGAGTCCTTGGATCGTGCCGTCCTCGCCGTATGGGCCGTGCAACGCCGGCAGCACGATGTCGATATGGCCGAGCGACGTGAGTGAACCGTCCGCGTTGCGCGCGAGGAAACCGTCCGCGCCTGCGCCGATGTTGAGGACGACGTCGCGCGCGTCGGCGGTGCGTTCGACGTGCGGCAGACCGTGTGCGAGGTCCCACTTGAGCGGATCCTCACCGTCGGTGATCCATGCGCCGTCTTTTGTGATGCCGATCAGGACGGGTTCGAATTTCGATGCGTCCATCGCGCGCAGGAACGTCGCCGCGGTGATGCACGAAATCGAATGTTCATCCGCTTTGCCGCCGTAGATGACGGCGACGCGCGTGCGCGGCGTCGCGTCTGCGGTGGTTTCGGTGGTTTCAGGGGTTTCGGTGGTGGAGGTCGTGGTGGGTGTGGACATGGTCACCTCTGTGTGGGAGAAGTCAACGGCTACAACGATTCACAGCGTACTCGTACGCCGGTAACTGACAGACGTCGCCGGCGGCGGTGCCGCAGTGTGCAGCCGTGTGCAGCGTGCGGATGGACGTTGTTGGCGGCGGTGCCGCAATGTGCAGCCGTGTGC
>Dunbar_p2__coassemble_1615_pt1 | contig 15992 bp, 10 predicted proteins | sample Dunbar_p2__metabat2_high_PE_041 | metagenome-assembled genome bin Dunbar_p2 | reverse complement strand
TTTATACGTCGAAGATCATTGTCGTCCCGTCCACTATTAGGCGGAGTGCGCATGGCGTGACGTATGAGTGGAGTGACGCGTTCTACTGTTGGTGCTCTCTTGAGGGTCGTGAACAACAGGCGGGCATGTTCTCCATTTCCGGTGCCGAGGACAAGAACCCTCAAACGTCCGGTGGTTTGCGTGAGGTCACGGTCAAGCAGATATTGGCGCGTGAATGGCATGGTGACATTCACACGTTCGTGTGGATTGATGGTGACCTCTATGACGTGGATGGCGCCGCCGAGCATCGTGAGCATGGCAAGACACACCATTGGGAGATGCACGTGAGGCGTGCGGCTGATATGTCGCAGATTCCCGAACGGTTCCGTCTGCAACCGCCTGTTCCTGCACCGGATGCGCCAGTGTGGGGTGAATCGAAGGGGGTGATGGGATGGTACGAATCCGGCTCGACCGCAACCTGAGCCGTCGCGTAGCGGAGGAGTTCGGGCCTGAACTCACCCGTGCGGAAGGTAGGCGTGTGCTTGGCCGTGCGAAGGCGTTGGCCGCGTCGGCGGCTATCGGCCGTAACCCCGGTCATTCGGTCGCTGACCGCATCGAGTTCGGTATCAAATACCACGGTATTGACACGACGGTGGGTATGACGGTCATTGGCCGTGACGGCTCCGACGTGTCGATGGCGCACGAGTTCGGCGCTTGGAACAAGCAGGCCGGCAAGTTCGTTGAGGGGCATCATGTGATGCAGAAGGCTGCGAGGGGAGGCTGACCGCAATGGGAAGTCCTCGTATTGACCTGAATGTGCACCCGGAGCTTAGGCCCCAGTTGGATGCAGAAAGCCTGGTCATGGAATTGTTCAACCGTGGGTTTGAACAACCGCCCGAAGGGTCGGTCGGTGGAGAGTTCCAAACGGTTCCAGACGGGTTGCCGAAGGTGCTCGTGTTCAACGAGATCGACGTGGATGTGGACGCGTACGCGCAAGCGACGGATGTGGTTGTCTTCCATGTGGAGCCGCCCGTGTTCGCGGGTCGCCGCCATAGGTCCCGCATGTGGGATTGCTCCATGAGCGTGCTGGTGGAGAGCGTGGACGTGGATAGGGCGTTCAGGCTCGCCTCGTATGTGCGTCAATTGGTCATGTGTTGGCCGTTGATGGACGCGACCGAATGGGGGCAGGTGACGAAGGTCATGGTTCCCCCGTCGTTCGCGAAGGCGGCTGGCGGCAAGCAGGCCACGTCCAAGCGCATCAAGCAGTATGCGACCGCTTCAGTGTGCGAGTTCCATGTCAGGGATTGTGTTTCCTGACCCATAATCGAAGATTCTGAAATCCACCCGTACCGCCATTGGTGGGCGGGTTTTCTTGTAGTTGGAGGCCATCACATCCGGTTCGGGGTGTGGTGGCCTTTCGTGTTTGAAAGGACACAATATGGCAATCAATGACGATTCGGTGTTTTTTGCCGAATATGGAACGGTGTTCTACGCGGAGGTTGGTACCCCGTTGCCGACAGGTGGTTTGAAGGCGTTCCATTTGACCGATACGGAAGTCGACAGTAGCGAAGCGAGCAAGAAGTGGCAAAACCTTGGTCACACGTCGAACTCGAACAAGCTGGAGATCAGTCTTGAGGGTGGTGAGAGTGAGGCGTTCCGTAGTTGGCTCAAGTCGAACCTGAAGACGAAGAAGAGTTCGGATGGTTCGATGACGGTCACGGCGAACGCGTTGCAGATGGATGCGGAAACCCTCAAGCTCATTTTCAATGGCAAGGCCACTGCGAATGGTGTTGGTGCGAATATCAATTCCGATCCGAAGCCGTTGGCGATTGTGGTCATCACGCAGGAGGCGCAGAATGCGGCCAACCCTGAGTTTGGTTTCTATTTCCCGAAGACGAAGGCTGCCCCGTCCGGTGGCCCGCAGTTGAACGGTGATTTCATCGAGCAGGGTGTGGTGTTCACGGTGGAATCGCCGGGCACCGGCAAGGATGATTTCGAGTTCATGCTGCTCCAGGACGCTGGCAAGTGATCTGTTGATGGTGTGGCGCGTGGTGTTGCCGCGTGTCTGATTGTGTTTCCCCACGCATGTTTCTCCCATCCATGCGTGGGGTTTTCTTTTATCTGATGGGAGTTGGAATCTGATGGGAGAGAAAGTATGAGTGCTGCCAATGGCGTGCAAGACACGAAAGAAGACAAAGAAGAAGTCGAGTTCCCGCAAACGTGGGAAGCGCTCGTAGAGCAGAATCCGATGCTTGCGGGGTTGCCTGTGTTGTTGCCGGCCGAACAGTTCACGTTCGATGTGTCGGCGCGTTTCGAACAGGTGCGTACCCGCATGTATGTCGCGTACAATGATTCGACCCGTAACGATGATGATTCGACTGCGGTTGATATGGTCGAGGAGCGTGTGGCCGCGTTGCGTGACATGATCGCGTTCCTTAAGACCATCACGGAGGAGCCTGCCAAGGTGGACGAGTTCACCAGTGGTATTGATGTGAACACGTTGTTCCTGGTGTTGCTTGTGGTGGTGCAGTTCTATGCGGACCAGTTGGGAAAATCCGCGCTGTCGAAGACCTCTTCGACAAGTACGAAGTAGAACTTACCGCTGATTTCCAACGCTTCTATGGGTTGGATATTGTGACGGGTCCCCGGTTGAACCCGGTGCGTGCGATACGGCTTGTGGCTGGTTTGGCCGCGTGGCCGGATTCGTTGTATCGGGCTCGCGTGTTGCAGGAGCAGACGGAGGCGGGGGAGTTCGATTCCAAGGGTAAAGATAAGGCGAAGCCTGTGGTGTTGCCTTGGCTTGGGTGGGATTCCCCGACGATGCTGCTTGCTGATGTGCGGAACACGTTGGAAGCGTGGGTTGTGGCGCAATCCAGTGATGGGAAGAGGAAACGGAAGGTTGAGCCAAGTGTGGTGCAGCCTCCGTTCTATACGCCGCCGCGTGAGACCAAGCGTGGTGAGGTGTCTGCTGCTGAGTTCGTGAGGATCGCGGCAGCGAAGGGTAAAACGCATCTTTCCGAAAGTGTGGGTGCGTGATTGTCGGGGCGGGGAATGGTGAGAGCTGTTCCCTGCCCTGTTTCGTCCATGTAGCTAATTGGTAGTTGCGCGCCCCGGAGTACGTCTGGGGCGATGCCGGTTCGAGTCCGGTCATGGACACTACAAGGTTGTTTGGTTAGGGGGCGTGTATGGCTGACGGATTCAAGGCGGGTACCGTCTATATTGCTGTTGAACCGGAGACGCGTGGCTTCTATGCGAAAGTCAAGGCCATGTTGGAGCGTCTGGACGATCAGACGATTCACTTGGATACTGACGTGGATACGATGGACGCACGCCGGCAGATCGAACGATTGCAGCGTTCCGGTGGCACGATTGATTTCGATGTGCGTGTGAATACGCGCGCGTTCGACCGCGTGCACCGTGAACTGGCCGAGATGACGTCGATGGCGCAGATTGACGTGAAGGCCGACACGACACGGTTCGACAAGGGTTTGGCCGACTCGTTCGACAAGATGCGCCAGAACCATGCGAACGCGCTCAAGGCGATGGATACCGATGCGGTGCGTGAGCAGCGCAAGCAGGTTGCGAAGCTGCGCGAGCTTAATGCAGCGCGTGACGCGGTGTGGTCCGATAAGTGGAACCATATGGCTTCCTACAAGGATAGTCTCACGGCGGTGCGTGGTGAGATCAGCCGTAACATCGAAGCGCATAAACAGCTTGGGAATGCGTTGGACGCGGCGAAACTGCGTCGTGATTCGTTCAAACGCAACAGTGACGAGTATCGTGCGGCCAGTGCGGAAGTGAAGCGTCTGCGCAGCGAATACACCCAGTTGGGTAATGAGATTCGCCGGCAAGAGCGTGAAGCGGCGAAACTCTCGCGTGAGCATTCGAAGTTCATGGCGAAGAACGCGCATGAGCTTGATAAGATCAATGGGAAGATCAGTGAGCAGCGCAAGCTCGTCAAGAGCACCACGAAATCGGTGTTGGCTGAAGCTGCGGCCGAGGACAAGCTGAACAATGTCTTTCGTACGAAGGACATGCTCATTGACCGTAACGGGTTGAGCTATCAGCGGTTGGAACGTGACCTGAAACGGAACGCCGATGTGTTCCGCAAGGCTTCCGAACAGGTGGCCGGCCACATTGACCGGCAGCGTGAGCTCTCGAAGTCGTTGCTCAAGACCGAGGGCAATGTGGACGGGTTGCGTCGCTCGTTGAGCAAGTTGCAGTTCGTGGACACCAAGGGCCATGTCAAGGACTTGGACGCCATGACCAGGCGTGTGGACGAGTTGCAGAAGGCATTGCTCAAGGTTCGTTCCAATCCGAGTGCGACGATCAAGTTCAAGGCCGAACTCGACAAGAATGGGTTGCAGGCTGAGTTGGAGCGGTTGAGCCGTGACGTTGAGGTTGAGGTGCGTGTCAACGCGCAGCAGGCAGCGTTGGAACGGTTGGAACGTGAACTGTTCGAGCTTGAGCACAAACGTGTGAACATTCCCGTTGATTTGAAGGTGGATTATGAGAACGCGATAGCGGAACGCAAGCGTCTTATCGAGCAGATTCGCCGCAATCCTGACATGGATTGGGAAGTCAAGTCGAATGTGGACATTGACGAGGCGAACGCGCGTCGTAAGCTGCGGGACTTGCAGAACGACTACGACAAGCTCGACATGGACGTGGATTTGGAAACCGCGTTGGCGCGCGCCCATCTCGCGTATTTCACGCGGCCCCGCACGGTGGACATCTTCGCGAAGTTCCACGGCACGGATTTGGGTAAGATTCTCAGCGGTATGACCGCTGGGGCGACAGGTATCAAGGGTGTGCAGAACCAGTTCCAGCGTCTGGTGAACCTGTTCGACAACTTCGATACGATCATTCCCAGGGTGAGCGCGTTGGGTACCGCGATGGCGGGTATCGGCGCTGGGGCAATCAACTTGTCCGGCAGTGTGCTTGGTGTCGGTTCGTCCATTGTGTCGATGAGCAAGGCGGCTTTGGCGGCCCCGTCAGCGTTGGCTGGCCTTGGTGTCGCATACGCGTCCTTGCGTATGATTATCGGTGAGAAGGGCGAGGCGTGGAGTGAGAACATTAATCTCGCCGGTACCGCGTTGGAAGGCTTGGGTGAGAAGCTTCAGGACACGTTCTACGGTAAGGCTGCCCCGGCGTTCAAGGAGTTCGCGAATGCTGTAGGTGATGTGGTCGGCCCGCAGATGCAGAAGCTGGCTGGGCTTGAGGCTGACGTGTTCAACGGCATGTTGAAGATGGTCACCGAATCCAACAAGATCGGGCAGGTCGGACGTGTGTTCACGGATGTGAACAAGTCCATCGAGAACTTGGTGCCGGGTGTGGAATCGGTCGTGAAATCGTTCCTTGAATTGAGTGATTCCACGAGCACGTATCTTCCCCGTGCGGCTTCCTATGTTTCCGATTTGGCTGAACAGTTCTCCCGGTGGGTGAACAATGCGCGGTTGAGTGGTGAGATCAACAAGTCGATGGCTCAGGTCGTTGAACAGGCCGGGTATTTGAAGACCGCACTTCATGGGGTCATTGATATTGCGTCCGGTTTATACCGTGGTCTTGCCGAACAACAGAACGGGCTTGAGGGATTCAGCACTGCTGTGGAACATGCCGCTGACGCGGTGAACAGTGTGAGGTTCCAAGAGACGTTGCAGGCGTGGGCAGCTGGCGCCGCTGACGCCAAGGAGAACATGCGTGGCTCGTTCTCCGCGATTGGCGATGCGGCGTATGAGCTGCGTTCCACCACTGCCGACGTGTTCCGTAATGCCGGTTCCACGATCGGTTCGTTCGCTTCGAACATCAGTCGTCTGTTGGCCCGGTCGAAGACGGGCATCTCCGATTTCTCGTCTGGCGTGTCCAGTGGGTTCCAGACGGTGTTCGATGCGCTTGGTGATGTGGCGCCGATGTTCTCCCAGTTGTTGACCACTGCCGGCCAATTGTCGAAGACGTTCGGTGGTACGTTGGCTGCGTCGTTGCGTGCGGCGGCTCCGTTGATTCAGTCGATGGCCAAGGCTGCTGAATCGGTGGCGAACGCGTTCGCGAAACTGCCTGAACCAGTGCAAGCGGCTATTGGCTTGTGGGCGACGTTCGGGCGTGCCGGTATGAGCGCGTTCAACAGTCTCAAGGTGGGTATTCTTGAGACCACTGCGAACATGTTGCAGTACCGTAAGATGCTGAATGGTCTTGGGCTGGAAGCCAAGGGTGTCGGTATCGGCATGAAGGATGCCGTCAGGGGGTTCGCTTCGGCGTCTCCGGCGTTGTCTTCCGTGACTGGTGCTGTTTCGCAGGCGACTGGCGCGTTTGGCAAGTTCAAGGCGTTGGCTGGTGGTTTGTTCAGCGCTGTCAATTGGCCGGTCGCTGGTATTGCGGCCGCTATTGGTGCGGTTGGTATGGCGTTGTCGGACATGAGTTCGAAAGCCGCTTCCAATCGACAGGTTGTGGATGATATTGCTTCGTCGTTCGGCCGTTTGGCTGACGAGGGGTATGATGCGTCTACTTCGATGAACGCTGTTCAACAGTCATTGCGTGACGCGTTGAACAATCCTGATTTGGGTGAACGTTCCTGGCTTGATGACGTGTTCAATGGTGTGGCTGATACTACGGATGCGATGCGTACTTTGGGTATCACCACTGAACAGGCGATTGGTGTCGCTTCTGGTAGTACCAAGGACTATCAAAAAGAGATTGACCGTCTGACGGACATCATCACGCAAGGCACTCAAGTGCAAGGCATGTATGGTTCAACCACATCGGACACAAGAGTTGTTATGACCGATGCCGCCCAATCAGCGAAGAAGTACCGGCAGAGCATAGAAGCGTTGCGTAAGAAGTATATCGACGCCGCCGAGGAAACCGCGAAAGCGAACGGGTACACGGAGGGGTACGCGAAGAAGCTCATCGAGGCTGGTGTTTCCTCTGGTGAGTTGGCTGCGAAGATTTCTTCACAGAGCCAACAGCAGCAGATGGCCGCCAAAGCGACGCGTATGCACGTGGATTCGTTGAACGATCAGCGTATCGCTGCGCGTAATGCGATGTCTGCCGCGTCGAACTATCAGGCGACGCTTTCCGGTATGCAGGACACGGTTGCCCGTGTCAAGGAGTTGACGAACGATCAGAACAAGGTGTGGGATGATACCAGTACGCTGCTTCCTGGCGTCAATGGTGCGTTCAACACGATGTCGGAATCGGGTCGTTTGGCTCAACAGTCGTTGGAAACATTGGGTTCGTCCGCGTATGACGTGATGGAGAAGATGGTCGAGTCTGGTTCCTCTGCGGAACAGGTCACGGCCGCTACCAGCAGAATGCGTGACGAGTTCATCAAGACCGCGGTTGACATGGGTGTGCCGCAGAAGGCTGCGGAACAGTTGGCGCAACAGTATGGGCTTATCCCTGAACAGGTGGATACGCTCATCAAGGTGCACGCCGATGAAGCGAAATCCACTGTTCAAACGTTCCTGACGAACTTGTATGCCGCGTTCCCCGAGGACGGCAAGATCATCGACATGGTTCTTGACATGACGATGAACGGTGACATCACGAGCATTGATGACGCCTATAAGAAGGTTCAGGAACTGCGTAACAATCCTGATGTCAAGGTGTTGCTCAGTGTTACCGACGACAATGCTTCCGGGAAGATAAACGACATCAAGTCCGCGTTGAAGGGCTTGGGTGTGGATTGGCCCGCGAACATTGACGTGAGGTCTGAAGAGGGCAAGGCGAAACTTGCTGATATTCAGAGCAAGCTGCGTGAACTGGGTATGAGCGATGCGCAGATCAAACTGATTTGTGACACGTTGACCGCTGAACATGGTTGGCTTGGCTTGTTGGATGAAATCAACAATTCCGAAGCGAAGCAGAAGGTCGATGCGGATACTGACCCTGCGAAGGCGAAGATGTCCGCGTTCATCAATGACAATTCGTCCGTGAAGACGATTCCTGCTGATTTGTCGTTGGATGAGGCTGAGGGCAAGGTCAATGCGTTCGCTGCGGTGGCGGTGAAGAAGCCGGTGCAGACCGAGGTTGAACAACCGTCCATTGTGAGCACGATTGCGAGTATCGGTTCGATTATCGGTTCCTTGTTCATTCCTCCGGCGAAGGTTCGCGTGGAGGGTGATGACACTGATGCGCGTACGAAAATCGGGGCGATGCAAGCGTTTGGTGGTCAAACGTTGGCTTCCATGTTGGCGCTCATTCTTGGTGATGATACGCAGGCGCGTAATGCCATTGGTGGTGTGAGTGCGTTCAATGGGTTGACGATTGCGAATCCGTGGGCTCGTGTCTTGGGTGAGAACGTGTTGGCGTCGTTGGCTATCAACGCCATCGCGGCGTTTGGTGGTAGGACGCTTTCGAGGCCGTGGACGCGTGTGCAGGGTGAGAACACGATGGCTCGTATGGCTATCATGTTGATTCAGGCGTTCAATGGGCGGACGATTGCGAGGCCCTGGGCGCGTGTCGAGGGCGATGATTCTGGTGCGAACGCTGTCATCAGTGCGATTGCGAGCACGAATGGGTCTGTTATCGCGACACGTTATGTGGATATTGTGACCCGTGGTTCTGGTGAGGTTCATGCTGCTACTGGTGGTCGTATTCATGGTCCGGGTACGGGTACGAGGGATTCGATTCCTGCGATGTTGTCGAATAACGAGCATGTGATTCGTGCGGCGTCGGTGGCGAAGCTGGATCGTGAGGTTGGCCCGAACTTCCTGAACGTGTTGAACCGTACTGGTGACATCAGTAAGGCTCTGGCGAATGCGAACAACAGGTATTTGGCGTCTGCTGTGAGTTTGGCGCGTGGCGCGTATGCGACGGGTGGCAGGGTGCAGAAGGCGTTGAGCCAGGATGCGATGACTGTGGTCATTGATGGTGGCAGGACGGTGAACCAGACATTCAATGTGAGCACGAAGATCGTGCGTTCGGATCAGGATTTGCATTCTGCCGCGCAGATTGACCGTGCCGCGTTGATGCGTAACGCGCGAAGGGAGGCCAGGTTGTGAGTGTTGCGTTCATTGAATTGAGTGCGCATGGTGTTTCCCCGGTTCGTTTTGGATGCGAACCGGGGGACGCCCCCTGCTTGTATTTCCTTGAAGAGGGTATTACCGGATGGTATTCGACGCCTGATTTGAGGGTCAGTACGGTGGAGCGTGGCAATGGTGATGGTGCGCATGATGTGCCTGAATCGATTATTGATTATGCGACGCGTACGGTGCAGGTGCATGTGGCGGCGATGGGTGGTGATCGTGGTGAGACCTTGCGGGAGTGGGATAGGGTACGCCAATTCGCTCATCGTATGGTGCGGTTGCGGCTTGTCGATGACACTCGGGACGCTTATGTGGAGGGCATGTTCCAGTTGGAGGGGCCTGACGAGTGGGAAAAGGATTGGATGCAGGGCGTGTTCACGGTCGTGTGCAACCGTCCCGAGATTCTCGCCACTATCCCGTCTACGGGCCAGATGCTGCCGGTGGATACCGGTGGGCGTGGGCAGGGTGGTTTGTCGTATAACCAGAAGCTGCTTTCGGCTGACGGGGATGGCGAGTCGGACACCAGTACGAGTGTGTCGCAGTATTCTGGCCTGGCTGGCATCAAGGGGCTGCGGTACCCGTTGACGTACGCGGCCGCCAATGGTGTGGTTCGGCAGAATCAGGTGACGTTGGTGAACAATGGCACGTCACGCGCCTATCCGGTGTTCACATGTCATGGTCCAATGCCGGATGGTGTCGATCTGGTCGTGGAAGGCACCGGATTGTGGCTGAAATGCTTACAACCTGTGTATGGGGAGCCGCTTGTGTTGGATTGCCGGTCACGTACCGCGAGTGTTGGCGGGTTGGACGTGTCCCGCACGTTGCAGCAACGTGGTTTTCCCGTGGTCGGGGCTCAGTCGAGTATCACGGTCACGTTGCGTAACAGTGGCGGTGGTTTTGTGGACGCCTTGGTGCGTGACACATACATGTAGAGCAGTTTCCCGGCATGGCAACGGGATGCTTCCGGTGTTTTGCCGGTGGCGTCCTCTTTTTTCGTATTGGTTTTCCTGTAGTTAAAAGGGGTGTGGTTATGAGTACTGCGTTAGGTGTGAGTGTCGATGAAAACGACAACGGTGTGACACCGTTGACGCATCGGCTTGTCATCGGCTCGTATTTCCAAAACAATGGTGTGGTCGATGGGTTGGCTGTCTCCGGCCGCAATGATCTGAAGTATGCGGTGGCGTCTGGTTTGGCTGTGGTGCAGCGCGCCCCGTCTGATGGCCGCATGTTGGCGTATTGGGGTGGTGGTGCCACGGAGACTGCGGTGGCTGCTGGTGACCCGTCGAATCCGCGTATTGATGTCATTTGGATCAAGGCGAACAATAAGCCGGAATACCCCACTGACTCGGATAATCAAGTGCATGTGGGTGTCACGCAGGGTGTGCCGTCCGCAAACCCGGTGAAGCCGTCAGTGCCGCAGGGGTGTGTTCCTATCGCATGGAGGTTGATGCCTGCCGGTGCGACGAGCACGCAGTCTGCGACGTTGTATGCTTCGGTGGATTATGCGATTCCTTACGGGTCGAATCTGGGGCGTTTGGCGGAGCATTGGTGGAAGAAAGATTATGCAGGCGGCACTGACATCAAGAAGATGTACTATGAGCAGCAGGTGTCGTTCATTGTGCCGACTGACCGGTTGTGTGATTTCGATTTCAAGGTGAGTTTGAGCGCCAACGGCGTGCCGTGGGCGAGCACGGCGAAACGTACCGAATGGTCGTTCTGTTTTCAGTTGGACAATCAGGACATCCCCCATTCTGGTGGTAATTTCGTCGCCTATGGCGCATGGCAGACGTTCCAGATCATTCATACGAGCGAGGTTCCGGCCGGACGGCATACGGCGCGTCTGCGCTGCTGGTTGCAGAACGGTGTGGCCCCGTACTTCCACTATACGGGCGATGACAGTCTTGGCCGTCAATGGGTTGGGCGTCGGTTCCAGATTTTTGACCGGGGGCCGGTCGTATGAGCGTGGCTCCCTTGTACCAGGATGGGTGGAACTTTTTCCTGTATGACACGATGAGTGGCCGGTTGGCGCAGCAGATTGACGTGCCTGCGTTTACGTGGAGCATGAGTGTATCCGATGCGTCGTTCGCCACGTCGAAGGACAAGGGTGTTGGTGAGGATGACTTGTCTGGGTTGGAGTTGCCGTGGGGGCAGATTCCTGGTGTGGACGCGGCCGCACGCGCGTCGGCGTTGATGCCGTACAAGCGGGGTATTGTCGCGTTCTGGCATTCGCAGGCTGATGATCCGAACAAGCCGGGCCGTCCTATATTGGCTGGTGCGCTTGGTGTGCGCAAGTCCTCCCAGTTGGATGTGTCTGTGCCGTTCGTGTCGATGCTGGGTCTTCTTGAGGATCGGTATTTGGTGCATGAGGGGCGGTTCGGCAAGGGGCCGGGCAATAGTTCGCCTGACGAGTTCAGGTGGGTGAATCTGTCGTATCGGGCGCTTGCGTGTGAGACGATCCGCCAATGCACGGAAATGAAGCCTGGTGGCTCGTTGCCTATTGATTTGCCGTATTTGGGTGAGCATGGCACGCACCAGTTGCCTGAAGTGTCTGGTGATGAGGAAGACAAGCCCGGGTCCGGTGAGAAGACCGTGAAGAAGGTCAACAAGTCGAATGGGTGGGTGCAGACCACTGTTGAAGCCGATAAGACGACGGTGGTTGACCATACGGAGAATGTCACGTCGAAAACGGTCACGGTCAAGGAGAAGTACACGGTATGGCAGAAAGGCAAACGTGTCGAACGCACCCGTGATAAGCAGAAGACTATACGTACGGGCCGTACTGTGACCGAGGTGAAGACGGAGACGAAACCCAAGGGCAGTTACCAGGTGGAGAAGACCGTCACGAAAACAGTGACCACGTATTCGTATGACGGCAATGTCAAGGAGACCGGCAGTGCGAAGCGTACCGAGGGGCCGACCACGACGGTCGAGGCGAAGCCGATTGAGGTGACGTACCGTGATTTCAATGTGGTGAACCACCGGTGTTCGGATATTCTACGGGCCATAGCGAACAGTGCTGGCGGCCCGGACATGCAGTTCCGTCCGTATCTGACTGAGGATGGGCAGCATATCCGGTTCCGGTTCCTTGCCGGTAGTGATGGTGACATTTTCCTGCATCAGGACAAGCGGTTGTCGCTTTCGTATGCGGCTGGTGAGGCTGGCACGTTGGAGAACGTGAGTGTGGATCGTGCGCAACCCGTGCAACGCGTATACGGGGTGGGTGCGGGTACCGGCAGTGGCACGCTCACGTTTTTGGCTGAAGATTTGACACTAGTTTCCCAATCAGATGGTTGGCCGCTGGTGGAATACACGTATCAGGATTCCAAGGCCGAGGAAATCGCTATGTTGCGTAGTGGCGCCACTGGTTTGTTGCAGGCGAACGGGCGTCCGTTGATGCAGGTCAAGGGTGAGATCAACGCGTTCGATATGGATGCTTCCGGTATGCCGTTGCACGCGTTGGGCTCGTTTTGGCCGGGTGAGATGTTCGACGTGTCCATGCAGGGGTTCCCCGATATGCCTGATGGCGTGTATGCGATGCGGTTGATGCAGATGAGCGGGGATGAAACGGGGAAGGTCGAGCTCACGTTCGACATCACGGTGGACCCCGTGTATTAAGGGAGGTGCCGGTGTGGCTATCCATGAGGAATTGAACCCTGATACCGCTACGTTGCCGTTTGTGGCGGCGCGTGCGATGCGGTCGTTGGCGACGGACAATTCGGCCCGTACCGCTGGTGTGATTGTGGTGCCGAACCTTGATGGCACGGATACGGTGTTGGGTGTGAATGGTGTGGCTCCGTGGGTGGGGGATACGACCCCGCCCGGCCGCCCGTTGGATATTGAAGCGACCTCGCATCTTGGTACTGCGCTTATCCGTTGGGGCGGTGAACTGGAAGGCGGTATTCCGTCCGATTTCCGGTGTGTGCAAATCTGGGCGAAACAGGTGGGCGCCACGGCGGCTGAGAAGACACTGGTGGGTGTGCTTTCGGCTGCCGGTGAGGTGAACACTGGTGTGTTCGCTGCTGGCACCACGTTGGACGTGTGGGCCACAGCCCTTGATAATGCGCACGACCGTGATGGTTCCCCGGCCTATAACGAGTCGGTGGAATCCGAGCACATGCAGGTGGAAATCCTACCCATCGTGTCGCAGCAGGAGTTCGACGAGGCCGCCGACAATATCCTCGCGGCCGCGGATGAATCCGTGAAAGCGCAGATCGAACGGGTGGACGCTGATCTGGCGGCAGCGAACGAGGCCATCAACAAGAAAGCCGAAGAGACGTTGGAGGCGGCGAAGCAGGATACTGCGAAGCATGTCGAGCAGGTCAACAAGGATATTGAGGCCGCGAACAAGCTGATTGCCGCGAACACGAGCGCCGTTGAAACCGAGGCGCGGCTGCGTGCCGATGGTGATAAGCAAGCCCAGCAGGCGACACAGGCCGTCAAGGCTGAGACGGACAAGCTCAAGGATGATTACGCCGGAATGGCGACCGATGTCGCCAACGTGCAGGCCAGTGTCGTGGAGGCGGTGACGAAGGCTGACACGGCGTTGACGACAGCGAACGGCAAGAACCGACGCTACGTGCAACCTGCCGCACCAGCCGATACGAGCGTGCTCGTGCAGGGGGATGAATGGTGGCAGACATCCTCGAAACCATTGGAGACGTATTGGACGGGGGAGCCGAACAATTCAACGAGCGTGCTGGTCGATCATTCCAACGAGGTTGAGCATGTGTTCGTATGGGACGGCAGCCGTTGGAACGAGCAGGTGTTGTCCGCCGAGCATCTGCTCGTGCCGGGCACAATATCGACTGGACTGGTGTCGGCTGAGTTCTTCGATGGCGCCGTGGTCAAGGGCGGAGCATTCCTTACGTCGAACGAGCGTATCCAGTTGAACAATGCGGGACTGGTGATGACCGGTAAATCCGGGGAGACGCTCGTGTCGATGAACGCGACGGACGGGACGGCCACGTTCAACGATGTGAGCATCATCAACGGCACGTTGACCACCCCCGTGTTGGAGGGCGGCACCATCAACGGTGGCTCGTTCAACCTCAAGGACGCTTCCGGCAAGGTCATCGGCCAGTTCAACACGAATGGCATCTCGTTCGGTGACAAGCTCACGTTCTCCAAGCAGAACAACGAGTGGGTGCTGAACATCAAGGGTGCGCTCAAGTCGGGAAGCTCCATCACCGGCGCGTCGGTGACTGGCGGCACGGTGCAGACCGTGGCCGACGAGAACCGTGGCATCAAGCTCACCGGAGGCAATCTCGACATCTACCGTGATGACAAGAGCCGGTTCCTGCGGGCGAACGAGAACGGCCTGTATGTCAGTGACGAGAACGGGAAACCCGTGCTGGCGTTCGCGCGCACGTTGCGCACGTATTGGGAGGGCGAACCGAACAATTCGCCGTCCGTGCTCGTGGACGGGTGGCAGCTCACGTTGGACGGCGCCATCCAGTCGGGTGGGGAAATCTCGGGCGCAGCCATCACCGGCGCGGTCATCCGCACGAACACCGAGTGGCAGTCCAGTGAGGCCGCGAAGAAATACCGTGGCCTGGTCATCACCGATGGTGGCATGTTCGCGTATAAGAACAATGGCAAAGAGGAATACTCGATGGCGTTCACCGCGGCCACGGGTGAGCTCAAACTCGACGGCGCCATTTCCACGAACGCCGTGTTCAACGCGCCGACCATTTCAGCAGGTCAGATGATCGGCACGAACATCCACACGTCGCCTGACGCGGACAATCGGGTGAGTATCACGTCGGCCGGGTTGACGGTCACGCATGGCGGTCAGACGGTCATCAGTTTCGCCGCTGACGGTGCAGTGGACTTGGGCACGTCGGGTATCGCGTCGGATAGCCGTGTGTCCGACCTGACCGACGAGGTGCATGATTCGTATACGCCGCTCACCACGTTCACGCAGACGACCGAAGCATTGGGTGAATCCGTCACGAATGTGCAGACACAGGTGGGGGCGACCGCAGACCGGTTGGACGAAGAGATCAATAACCGCAAACAGTGCATGCAGTTCGACCCGAACAACGGGTTGACCATAGGCGACCTGACGAACACGGACGCGTACAGCGTGCAATTGACCTCGACGGCGATGCAATTCCGTGCGGGCAACACGGTCGCCGCATACGTGTCGAACGACCGGTTGTACATCACCAACGCGGAAGTCGTGAACACGTTACGTATCGGTAATTTCGCGTTCCTGCCGCGTGACAACGGGCACATGAGCCTTCAATACGTCGGCGGCAGCGCAACGGTTCAGGAGGTGTGACATGGCTGAGAGCCTGGGTCCCATCGTCAATAATTGGCGTGTGCGAAACAAATCGACCGTGACCGCGACGGAAAACGGCCGTGTGCGAATCAAGACGGAATGCTTCATCAATTCCGCGAACGGATACTGGTTCTCAGGGTTGAGCGTGCATGGCGGCGCGGCGGTGAACGGGCAGTGGAATACGTTCGATCAAACGAATGTGAGCATCGCGCAGAACTCAGGCGTGGGCTTGGTGGCGAAAGAAATCTGGGTTAATCGCACCAAGGCGACGCAAAGCGTCCTGTGCACCGCTGAGGCCCGAGTCAGCGGGTTCGCGGCAGGCACGTCGAGAAGCGACGTGCGTATCAGCGTGCCACCATTGCCCTCGCACACGGTGTCGTATAACGCGAACGGTGGGTCTGGGGCGCCGGGGTCAGCGACGAAATGGTACGGGGAGGATTTCTACATCTCGAACCAGAAGCCGACCCGAGCCAATCATGTGTTCCAGTATTGGGCAACTGCGTCGAACGGGTCTGGTACCCGTTATAAACCCGGACAACGCTACTACCCTGACGCGAACGTGACCCTGTACGCGGTGTGGAAATTGGCGACACAACCACCCACCCTCCAATCGTTCACCGCGCAACGTGTGAACGAGGCCGGTGATATGTCCGAATCCGGCACGCGCGTGAAATTGTACGTCACATGGAAATGCGACACCTCCGGTG
>Dunbar_p2__coassemble_1597_pt1 | contig 16160 bp, 8 predicted proteins | sample Dunbar_p2__metabat2_high_PE_041 | metagenome-assembled genome bin Dunbar_p2 | reverse complement strand
CGCCGGTACGCTCGTCGAAATGGTACCAGCCGGTATGCTCACGGTCATAGTTCAGGTACTGCTCACCGAACTGCATGGCGCCATTGGACGTGCTGTAATACACCCAACGCGTGCCTTGGCCGTCCTCGTTGAGCATCTTCCAGACACCGCTGACACGGCGTCCGTTCACCTTGTCATAGAAATAGCGCTTGCCGTTCTCCGTGTAGACGCCTTTGACCATCTTGCCGTCGGCGCCATACCGCACAAGTTTCGTACCGCCGGAGGCGACGCGTATCGCGATCTCCTTGCCTTTGACCATCTTGCCGTCGGCGCCATACATATACCAGTTGCCCGCTTCGCACACCTCGGCGTCCTTGACCATCTGGCCGTTCCTGAAGTAGTAGGTGGCCCCTTGGTACTCCACGCGGCCTGTGTAATGCTCATCAGGCGGCTGGACGCCCGCTGCGGCGCGCGATTCCTCGGCACGGGGGGATTCCTGCGGTGCAGCCGATTCCAGTTCCACGGACGGCGCGGCGTCTTCCGTCCCCTGCACGTCCTGGGCGTCCCGGTCCGTTTCCTGCTCCCCGGCTCCGGTGTCCGCCGACGCGGGGGCATCGGACGGTTCCGGTTCCGTGGCTTCATCGCGCCCGGCGTTGTCCTCCGGGACGGCGGCATCGGCGTCACCCGATGATGTGCCGCCCGCGTTCTGCGTGGGCTGTGTGTCCTGTGCGGGCCGGGTGTCCTGTGAGCGCACCGAGCCATCCTCGTTATAGGTGACCGACGAATCGGTGATCGGTTCCGGCACCTCCGATTCCACGCCATACGCCATCGCCGGGTATACGAGCCCCTGCGCGAGACTCACCGCGAGCACAACGCCCACTGCGGCACGTCGTTTACGTCCCATCCTTCTCATCACCTCGATGCATCGACTCCTTATGAACGACATCGGGGGCGTCCCACCAAGCGGCGGTACGCACCCATCGACTGGAGATTATATACATCCCCACCTTCCAAAACATCGCGGATACGCGCTTCCTCCACAACATCAACCCATCATATGACATGAAATGCGCCACATGTTGGCACATGCATTGTCCAGATAATTGGGCATAGGGGCGATATGGTGGCGGTGCCCGATCCAGCCGCATGGCCGCATTGGCTCCCGGCCGCAGAACCGCGCACCTTCCGCGGTCGACGTAGGCCTGTCGGGGACGGGGCGCGCAGATGCCCCGTCCGCACCACGGACCGCGGGTTGACCACAGACGGACCTACATTATCGTAGTGAGGAAGATAAGCGCATGCCAATGCGCGCATGGCGCAGAATGATGATTTGGAGACATATGCCAGGCAATCCACACCCACAGCATGCACATGCGCAGCCGAAGGCATCCGGGTGGCGGAATTCGAGCATCGAATCACTGCGCATCCTCGCGATGCTGATGATTACCGGACATCATTATGTCGTCCATTGTGGGGGGTTCAACAATCCATACCCGCCGTTCGGCCCCAAGCTGTTCGCCTATCTCATCATCTTCTCGCTCGGCAAGGTGGGGGTATTCCTCTTCTTCGCCATTTCCGCATGGTTCCTATGCATGGAAACGGATCATTCAGTCAGGAAAAGCCTCAAACGCGTATGGATCCTCGAACGCGAAGTGCTGTTCTACAGCATCGTCCTCACGGTCGTGATGAGGCTCCGGCGACCCGACCTCGTTCCGTCCGAGCTCTATCTCAACGCGGTGTTCCCGACAGGCACGAGCCTATGGTGGTATGTCACCGGATATGTGCTGTTCCTGTTGGTGTACCCGTTCCTCACATTGGGGCTGCGTGCCATCGGAAGGAACATGCACGCGGCGGTGTGCCTCATCTTCTTCATCCTCTGGGGCGTCGTCGCGGGGCTGACGCGCAATGTGATGTATGGGACGGAGCACGAGGGCATCCTGGATTTCGTCTTCCTCTATACACTCATCACGTTCTACCGGTGGTATCTCAATGATTGCACGGTGAAGCGGGCATGGATGCACATTGCGACGGGGTTCGTGATCCTGTCGGTCGGCATCACCGCGCTGCAGATCGCCGGCACGATTCGCCATCACGAGGAAATGAGAATGCACTCACTGTACCTCGCGACGAGCTCGATCAAACTTCCCGTCATGATGATCGGATTCGGCATACTGATATTGGCGACGCACGTGCGCTTCCACAGCCGCATCGTCAACCGGATCGCGAAAGCGACGTTCGGCATTTATTTGATTACCGATTTCTATGCAATACGCAACGTAATCTGGAACAATAATTATTCTTTATCGAACGTATACAATAAACCGTTCTCGATTGTGGAATCGATACTGTACATCATCGGCATCTTCATCGTGGCGACGTGCATCGACCTTGTACGTCAAGGCCTCTTCGCGCTCACCGTCGACAGGCACCGCGGCGCATGGTTCAACACCGTGGCGAATGCGGTCACACGAAACGTCTGGTACCGCAACGTATGGAAACGGCTTGCCCCGGCACAGGACGACCCGGACCCGCACCCACGGCACGCCATCTGATGTTCGCCGCCCGCGAATGGGCGGCTTTCACACGGTCGACCGAAGACGTGTGCTTGTTTTACACTGAATGCTATGCCTACCAATCTGCAACCGACCGGGACGCCCATGCATCCCGCCCGGCCATACCTCGTCATGGTCATCCCGTGCTACAACGAGGAGGAGATGCTGCACATCACCGCACGTGCGCTGTCCGGGAAGGTCGATGAGCTCAAGCGCCTCCGTATGGTAAGCGATGACAGCTGCATCCTGTTCGTCGACGATGGCTCGAAGGACAAGACATGGCGCATCATCGAGGAACTCCACGCACTGCAGCCGACGTTGTTCCATGGCCTCAAACTCGCGCACAACAAGGGGCACCAGAACGCGCTGTACAGCGGGCTCATGAAGGCGCTCGACATGAAGGCCGACGTCGCGGTGTCGATGGACGCGGACCTGCAGGACGACCCCAATGCCATCAACGGCATGATCGAGGCGTATGACGAAGGCGCGGAAATCGTATATGGCGTCCGGGATAACCGCGATACCGATTCCGCGTTCAAACGCGGCACCGCACGCATGTTCTATCATCTGATGCACTCCCTTGGGACGGAGACGATTCCGGACCATGCGGACTTCCGCCTGATGAGCCGACGCGCGCTCGCCGCGCTCGCCGAGTACAGGGAGTCCAACCTGTTCCTGCGCGGCATCGTGCCGTCACTCGGGTTCACGACCGCGAAAGTGTACTACAAGCGCGGCGAACGTGAGGCAGGCGAATCGAAATACCCACTCAGGAAAATGGTCTCGTTCGCCGTCGAGGGCATCACGTCCTTCTCGACGAAGCCGTTGTCCCTCATCACGGGCCTCGGCATCCTTTCGGTGCTCGCCGGCATCGCGATGCTCATCTACACGATCGTATCGGTGTGCACCGGCCATGCGGTCGCGGGTTGGGGCTCGCTCATGTTCTCACTCTGGTTCGTCGGCGGTCTGATCCTGCTGTCGTTGGGCGTCATCGGTGAATACATCGCGAAGATCTACATCGAAGTCAAAGACAGGCCACGCTATATCATCGAGGAATTCATCTGATTGCCCTCAACTGATGGCAATCACATACGTTTTCCGGGCACCTCCCTGGGGAGGGTGACGTGAGGGAAGAGGAATGAGCACCGTACAGACCAACCATGCGCATACCGCAAACGGCGACGCAACCGGCACAACGCCAACGAACGGCAAGGCACGCACCTTCCATGTCAGCAGCACCATTTCCAAGGTGCTGCTCATCATCGCGCTTGTGATGCAGGCGGTCGTGATCCTCGCGTTCCTGCTGATGTCGCTCATCTGGTCACCGGTGTTCGAACGGCTCGATACGACGGACGGCACCCCGCGGCTGTTCACCGAACATGTGCTCTACGAACGCGGATACACCTCGGTCGCCCCCTTCCTGATCGCGATCGCGGCTGTCATATTGTTCTTCATGCTCGCCGCGCTGCTCGAACGCGTCCATAGGGTCAAGATGCGCAATGTCGCGCTCACGTTCATCACCGTCGTCCAGATATTCTGGATCGCTGCGTTGAACATGACCGCCTACACCTACCCGGACCCGAGCAGCCTCGGCGGCGCGGCGATCGAATTCAACGCCGGCAACCTCGATTATTTCACGCCCGATTATTGCGCCGATAACCCCATCCACAACTGCAACATCCCCGGCATCCTCGGCTTCGAATACTTCAACTACTATCCGTTCCAGGCCGGGCCGTTGCTTTGGTTCATGATGATCTACAAGCTGTTCGGCCCGTACAACATCATCGCCTTCCAGCTCGTGAACGCGTTCATCGTCACGGGCCTCGCGGCCACGCTATGGCATTTCGGCAAGACGCTCGGCCTCAACAGGTTCGGGCAGAACGCCGTCGCCTTGCTCATGATGACGTGCGTGCCGTTGCTCATGTTCGCCACGTTCGTGTACCCGAACGCCGTGGGATTCACGTTCACGCTTGCGGGCGTCGCGCTCGCATTGCAGGGCATCAAAGCGAAACGCGCATGGACGAGCTGCCTGCTGCTCGTCGGGGGCTTCATCCTGTGCGGGCTCGGCATCCTGCTCAAATCGACGTTCGTGATCCTGCTGATGGCGGCCGTGATCGCGGTTGTCGTGACCGTGCTGTTCAGCCATCGCTTCTGGCAGCTCATTCCCTCCGTCGTGGGGGCGGTGCTTGCGATGGTCATCTCGAAACTGCCCGCGAAATGGCTCGCGCATGTCACCGGCCAGCATTTCATGGATATGCCGATGATGTCCTGGATCCGTCTTGGTCTGACACGGGCGGATGAAGGCAGCACGCCGGGATGGTTCTCGTTGCGTGTCTTCGAACCGGTCACCGCGGCGCATGGCGATTATGACACACATGCGATGATCCTCAGCGAGGAGGTCAAGCAGCGCATCGCGTTCTTCATCCATGACCCCGGCTACGCCTTCACATTCTTCCGCATGAAGCTGCTTTCCGAATGGGCCGAGCCGTCATTCATGACATCGCTCTATTCGCGCGCGGGAGACTCAGGATCTCAATACCGCGGCATCGCCGGCGTCTTCCTTGAGGGTGCCGGGGAGAAGCCGCTCGCACACTTCGAGGACGCGATGCAGTCGATCACCTACCTGTTCGCGTTCATAGGCGTCATCGGGTTCATCGTTGCGACCGCCCGCCTTCGTTCGACGACCGCGCACGGCCATGCACAGCACGTCATGCTCTTCAGCCGCACCTTCTTCAGCGCGGCGTTCCTTGGTGGCGTCATATGCTTCACGTTCTGGGAGGCGAAGAGCATCTATACGTTGCCCTTCTTCCTGATGCTGCTGCCAGTGGCCGCATACGGCATGCAGATGACATATGCGTGGGGCGCCTCGCAATTGCGCAAGCGGCGCGGCCCCGCCCCGGCGAAGCATGGCGATCCCGACGAACCAGGTCTGCGGGAGTCGGGAGCGCGCGACGGCTCGGATGGCGCCAACAGCCTTGACGATTTCGAAGAGGTGGATGTTTCCGTCATATCCTCGGCACCGGGTGACGGCACAGATACAGCGACACGCTGAATTGCGCTGCCACTTGACGTGTTGTACACTGATGAAGTTGCGTCAAACGCAGCTTTGGAGGATTCGCCTAGTGGCCTATGGCGCACGCTTGGAAAGCGTGTTGGTGTAACAGCCTCGCGAGTTCGAATCTCGCATCCTCCGCCATGGAAGCCCGGATTGTCTTACAATCCGGGCTTTTGATGCATGAGGGCCCGCTTCGCGCCACGGTGGATGCATTGCAATCCATAGGCGGCGACCGGCAGCAGCAACAGATAGAACGGCAGCGTGTAGATGCCTTTCGCCTCCCAGAACACATAGCAGACAAAACCGCCAAGGAAGGATACGCCAAGGAAGACACGCGCGAACACCATCGCACAGTCCATCGTCCGGCTCCGTGCCGTGGACACGAACCAACCGACGCAACCGGCAAGCGCAAGGGCGTACACGACCGATTGCAACGCGTTCTGGACCAACGCGAACGCACCGCTCCCTGGGCCGGCGAGCAGCGCCCCGGCAATGCCCCGGAATCCCCATCGGGAATGGCCGAGCTGTGAATAATACGTCGTCATGAACATGGGGTCGGCCCATTCGGATGCGAGCTTCTCGCTGAAGAACCGATACGCATACGCCGGATCGGCGCCGAATTTCGCAAGCGATTCGGCGATGTGCCGGTTCGCGAACGCATATTGCGATTGATAATCGCCATCCGCCTCCTTGAAGGCTTTGAGCGCAAGTCCCGACCACCATCCTGCATTGGCCTTCGGCGGATTGTTCAGGCCGATCATGATCCATGAGTTCATCGGCATGCCCCGGCCGAAACGCTGCCCGGTGATGCGCTCAAGCACAACGGGAGGCACACGGGACATCCACGTGGCGATTCCGGCCCCGATGGCGGTCGGTATCAAACGCCAATAGGTTCCGTTCGTAAGCACCGCAAGCACCATGGCGATCATCGCGGCGATCAACACGATGATATAGGTGGATTTGAACGCCATGCCGACGCCGACGATAAGCAGACCACCGATGGTCCATGCATATGCGGACGATGTGCGCCGCGCGCGGAATGCGCGGAGCACAAGCGCGAACCCCACGGTCGTGCAGGCGAATCCGACGGCGTTCGTATATACGAAGGCCGCGAACATCAGCAGGGGGGCGCACGTCATCGTCAACAACGCCATCGCGCCATGCCCCTCGTCGTTCAAGCCGATCGCCCCGGCGAACGACCACAACGCCGCGACCAATCCAGTGATGGCGACGGCATTCATCATCTGGAACGCGATGATCGTGTTCGCCCCGAATACACGGAATACCAATGCATACCACAGGAGCGGACCGGCCTGGTATGGATAGTAGGAGAAATACCGGTACCCTTCAGGCACCGCATGCGTATCACAAAGCACCATGTGCCGGTGGTGCGCGCAGTACGACGGGGAAAAGTACGCGATATCGCCGCGGACGAGCTCATCGGCGGCAAAGATCAGGCTCTTCGCGTCGGCGTATCCGTAGTCCTCCAGATTGAGCGCAAGGATCCAAATCACTTGGACAACGGCAACATAGGCAAGCGAGACGGCGGCGAGCGCTTTGCGCCCCCGCAACCTGCAAAGCGGACCGGACACCGCATACAGCAGCGCGACGCAGAGCATGGCGACGCATACGGCGCCCACCGACATGCCGGCGAACCGTTCGCGTTCGGGCCATCCGCCGACGACACCGGCGGGATGGGGCACATAGGCCGTCGTGCATGCCGAAAGCAGCAGCACGATGCTTATCACGATGATCTGCAATAGGACCGCGGTATTGAACAGCGCCTTGCACAACGATGCCGAACTGTGCACTTTCACCTGTTTCGAGGCGCCATCCCCATCATGACACGACGTTTTGGTCCTCTCATCCCCGCTTCGCCTCTTCCTCGGAGATCGGCGTGATCGCGAGCGAGCGGTTGTTGATCAAAGCATAATCCGCATTCCGTGGATCGCGCACGACAAACGTACACGCATTCTCATCAAGCGCGACGGCGACCATGTCGGTGTTGTCCGGATCGGATGCCATCGGTGTGCGCAGTGATGTGAACAGACGGAACTCGCCGTTGTTGAACAGATGCATCGGCATTTCGAAATACACGGTATGATGCCCATGCTTCGTCATGCGGAAATCGGGGTTCTTGGCCCCTGTGTCGAACGTGATGCCGCCACGGCGGATATCGTGCAATGCGATCGCGAGATAGAACTCCCCCGGTTCGTCATATTGGTATTCCACACCGAACCGGAACGTCTCATCACTCGTCAGCATCGGCTTCGAGACAGCGAACGTGCGCAAGAGCGGGCAACGCGCGTTCAGGCCATTCGGATAGCCTTCGCCGGCGGCGACCCTCTTGTTGCGTGCGGCCTCTTCCTTGCGCTCGGCCTCGAGGTTGAGCAATGTGTACTGCTCAGCGACCGTTTCCCGGTCGCCGATGACCTTGACCTCGCCGTCCTGGATGAGCATCGCACGGGTGCAGTACCGTTTGACGGCGCCCATGTCATGCGTGACGAGGATGACGGTCTTCGTCGGGTCCTTGCGGATGTTCGTGAAGAAATCGTCGCATTTGCGTTGGAACGCCTCGTCGCCGACGGCGAGCACCTCGTCGAGCACGAGGATGTCGCCCTGGGCCTTGATCGCCACGGAGAACGCGAGACGCACCTGCATGCCGCTTGAATAGTTCTTGAGTTTCTGGTCCATGAAATCCTCAAGCTCGGCGAATTCGACGATGTCGTCATACATCGCGTCGACTTCCTCGCGTGTGAAGCCGAGCAGCGCGCCGTTGAGATAGACGTTCTCACGCCCGGTGAGCTCGGGGTTGAAGCCGACGCCGAGTTCGATGAACGGCACGAGTTTGCCGTGCACGGTGACGCTTCCCCTGTTGGGCGTATAGATCTGCGAGATGATCTTCAGCAACGTCGATTTGCCGCCGCCGTTACGTCCCACAATGCCGAAGAACTCGCCTTGATGCACTTGGAACGTGATGTCCTTGAGCACCGTCTGCATACGGTACCCCCTGATGCCCTTCGTCCAGTTGATGAACGCCTGTTTGAGGCCGGTGGCCTGCTCGGTCGGCAGTTTGAATGTCTTTTCGACATGGTCGACGTCGAGTACGACGGGACGCTGCTCGAAATTGTCGATATTGACGATGTCGGTGTTGACGGTGTCCTTCGCGTTGTCCATCGGATCCTCGGTAGTAGTGTCGCGCATTTACATCACCTCGGCGAATTTGCTGCTATTGCGGCGGAAGAGATAGACGCCGAACCACAGCAAGAGACCGGTTATCGCCAGCGGAACCATCTTGACCCACGGATTATGGAACGTGTTCCAGATCGTCGGTTGCGTCGCTGGGGCTATCAGATTGTGTCTCATGTCCTGTATCGCCTGGGCGAATGGATTGAGCAACTCGAGACGCACGAGCCTGGAAATGATGCCCTCCTGGCGGAGCAGATCGGACATCGGATAAATAATCGGCATACCGTAGAAGATGATCTGCTGCAGCACTTCCCAGATATGGGCGATGTCGCGGAAATAGACATACCAGGTCGCGAAGATGAGCGTCACCGCGAGCGATATCAGATAAAGTTCCAATATATTGAGAGGCAACCACAATACGCGCCATGTGAATTGCACGCGCATGAACAACGCGAACACCAATACGACGACGAAGTTGATCGCGAACGAAATCATCGATCCCAACGATGCCGAGACGACGACGATGTAGTTCGGGAAATGCACTTTGCGGAGCAGATCGCCACGATCGACGACCGCACGCAGGCCTATGCCGATCGTTTCGGTGCACATCTGCCATGAGCTGATGCCAAGCAGCAATACGACCGGGTACGTGGGGGTGCCGTCGGACATACGCAGGAAGCGTGCGAAGACCACATACATGACCGCGAACAGCATGAGTGGCTTGAGCACCGACCAGGCCACGCCCAGGAACGAACCCTGATACCGCATCTTGAAATCGGTTTTGACGAGTGCCCGTAGCACGATGACCGAATACTCGAATTTATCGTGCAGCTTTTTGCTGATATTCATCGTTTGGTTCCTTCGCAAAAGTGATGCGGCCTCAAGCTGTCGGCTGGTCGATGGCGCTGGGGCACGACCGCCCCATGTGCCATGCATGCGATGGGCAGGCCCAGGCATAGCGCACAGCCGCCCATCGCATCGTCAGAGGAACGCCAAGCATACCAGGCGCGGCGTCCACCCGCGCTCAGCCCTCATGATGGAGAGTTTCCTCGATGCTACTGTCATCGATACCCAGATACCTCATCCAGAATTCCATTGATGTCAGCTCGGGGGCCGCCGTCGCATACTCTTTATAAATACGGTCCTTATTCGCTTTGAAATAGCGGAGATCACGCTCAAGACGCTTACGAATACGGTGGTAGCGTTCAGTATCCTTCGTCCGGATGACGCCGCAACGGTTGTACCAGTCAACAGCCACGATCTTGCGCTTGCCGCGAATGACGCCGGCGGGGTACACCCAGCCATTCAGTGGAATGACGACGTAGCCTTTGCCCTCGGTCTTGAGCATGCGCTGCCCATTGTCGGTCACGAAGTCGCGGAGCCGTTCAGGCAACGTGCGCGGCGTATCCGTGTCGATGAGATGGCGGCTGATGTCGTGGATGTTGAACCCCGCGAGGTCCGGATCGCGGTCGGCGGCCTCCTGCAGCTCTTCAAGGCTCATCGTCTGCTCTTTGTTCTTGTTGGCGGCGATGAAGCTGTCACGCGTCTGTCCGGGCTTCGCGATGAACCGCGGCCCCTTGAGGAAGTCCTCGAACCCATCGAGCACGAGTTCGGCGTTGTCATAGCAGAATTTCTTGAGCTCAAGCCGGACGGCGTTCTTCACCTGCCATATCAGGTCGAGGTCAGGTGTCATGCCCATCGTCGCCTGCGCGACGAGCGAATTCCTCTTCGTCTGGTACCGTTCGACGGCGGCGTTGTACCGGCTTGCGAAATGCTGGTGCCACACGCACAGGCTGTTCATCGTGATGTATTCGGACTTGCACCGGATGCCGTATTCGATGTCATCGTAACGCACGAAGACAGGCAATGGCAGCCCCCGCTCCTCGATGACGGAGATCGGGATGCAGCAGTACCACCAGCCGGCGTACTCGTTGTCCTTGTTCACGAGCTTCTTACGGGGTTCAAAGGTCTCGTTGAACACGAGGGCGTCGTATTGCGTCAAGCGCAGCGGGGGCTTGACCGGCACGCAATCCGCCATGTCGTTCATGAACCCGATGTCCTCCGACTGGTCCTCGCCGACCTCGTAGTTCAGCATCGCGCCGGAGATGATGGCGGTCTTGTATTCGGGACGGAGGATGCGCAACAGGTTGTAGGTGCGTTTGATGCTTTCCGGCGATACGGCCACATCGTCGTCCATCAGCAGGATATTGGTCGCCTTCGGGCGCTGCTTCATCGCGAGGATCATGCCATAGGTGAAGCCTCCGGCACCGCCGACGTTGTCGTTCGGTACAATCGTGATGCGCTTGGAATCCAATTCCTTCTTGTCGAGCGTCCTGCCATTGTCGATGACATACATATGGAAATGGTCGGCGATGTCCTCACCCGATTCGACGATCTCGTGGTTCACCAGATCGATGTTGCGTTCGATGAACTGTTCCTTCTTGAACGTCGTCGTCGCCAACACCAACTCGACATCATTGAACGTGTCCTCGACCTCAAGCTCATAATAGCTGTTGCGGATGGAGACGCTCCCCTCGGTCGTGAGCATGAATCCGACGATAACCATCACATCCGTCATCTGGATCGGGATGTCGATCGTCTGCCAATCGTCCGATGCGGGGATCGACACTTCGGAATCCGGCACACGGAGCGGCACATGGGCGAACGCGTCGCCATAGGTCTGCTGGTAGACGCACGCCGCGCCTTTGAGCTCAAGATGCAGCGTGGCCGATGTCATCGACGTGTACCGCTTCAGTTTCATCACGGAAAGCGAGTTGAAATAGGTGCTGTAATCGTATACACCCGCGCCGTACATGACCCATTCCTCGGTGCTTTTGTCATACAGGACCGGCGTTTCCGACTTGCAGTACATGCTTGGATAGCACACCGAACGCGGATTGGTTTCCAGCAAAACATTGGCGAATCGTAACGATGACATCGAGCACCTTCATTGTTTCAATACGGTTTGTTGGTATAGTACCAACATCATATGCGCATGGGGGGAATCTCAGCATGCGATGGGAGGAACGCGCACGGTCATTCCCGCGACGGCGGCAGGTCCATGAATCCCATGTCCTGCAGATAGTTCTTGCCGACGCACATGTCGTACTGCACCATGCGGTAATCGTCGAGGAGCTGCTTGTCCTCATCGGACAGATCGTTCGTGTTGATCGGATTGCCGTCGGGGTCGAGGTACGTCGGGCTGCCGGCGACGGACCAATCCATGACGCTCGCGATCGGCTTCGACATCGCGGCGATGCGCCCATGCAGCGCGGTCAGCAACGCGAGATAGGGCGACACTTTCGCGTCGGTCTGCTCGGCGACCTGCGCCATGAAGTAATTCGAGGAGGTGAACTTCGCATCCTGCAGCTGTTCGCGGTGCCGGGACGCCTGGTTCGACCAGATGAAGTAATCGGTCTCATGGAGCGCAAGGTCGTTCTTCGGATCCTGCGACGCCGTCGCGTAGATGCCGGGCAGATGGTCGCCGTAGAACACGACGGTGACCGGCTTGTCGATGGCGTCCAATTTGCTGAGGAAATCGGTCGTCGCCGCGTCCGTGAGCTGCACGTTCTTCGCATACGTGGAGATCATGTTCTTCTCGTCGTCCGTCACCGCCGAACCGTTGCCATCCTTGAACTCATTCGCGTCGCCGTAGGTGTCCGGATACGGCGCATGGTTCTGCATCGTGACGAGCTCGATGTATTGGGACGGTCCGTTGCGTTCGGCATTGGCGTTGACTTCATCGAGGACGTTCTGGTACGCCTGTTCGTCGGAGACGTTGCCTGCCGCCCCGCCCGTCCCCTGATGCGGGATCTGCGGATCGCTGTCAAGCGTGTAGAAATGCGAGAAGCCGAATTTCCTGTAGTTGACGTTCCTCAGATAGAAGCCTTGGAGATATGGGTGGAAGCCCACCGAGCACGCGTCGCTTCCGCATGCTTTGTTCCACATCTGGTTGAACGAGAAGAACTGCGGACGCGTCGGCACAAGCTGCTGGTAGGGCGAGAGCATCGAATCACTGAAATTCGCCATCGAAAGGCCGGTCATCTGCTGGAATTCGATGTTCGCGGTGCCGCCGCCGTACCCCGGCGACAGCATGAGCCCACTCGTCGTCGTGGATTCGAGGTTCCGGATCCCCGGCATCGGATCGGTTGCGAGGCTGACGCCCGGGACCCTCGTCGGATCCGAGAACGACTCGGAAAGGACCATGATGACGGTGCTGTCGGTCAGCTGTTGCGCCCGGTCCTTGTTGAGCGTTTCGGCCTGCTGTGCATACCGGTCATAGATCTGCTGCATCCGCTGCCTGTCGTACCCCGGCTCGGTTTTCATCGCCTTGACTTTCGTCAGGCTCAGGAACGTCGTCGCGGCACCGGACGTCTGGGCGTCCTCCATGACGTTCCACAATTTGGGGGCGTACCCGATCTCATCGACGAACTTACGCACACCGGAGTCGAGATTCGACAGCCCGGCCGCGTATGTCACGATGAGGCACACGCTCAGCACAGGGGCGAGGATACGGCATACCGTTCCTATGATGTTCTTCGGGCCGGAGAATGGATGCCTCCATGAACAATGGATGAACGCCGACCGTTTGTCGACGATCTGCAACAGCAGGCATATGACGACGGACCATGAGACAAGGACGACCCCGGCATGGATTGTGGCCTGCAGGTCCGCCGTCGCGAACGATGTGACGTTGCCGGCTCCCCCGGCGGTCATCGTCGTCAGATCCGAGGGGATGACCGGCTCGTCGCGCATCGTGACCTTGACCTTGTTCGCGAATGTGTAGACACCGCTTATCGCGACAAAGAGCGCCGTCCCGATCCAGAACCTGTTGATGAGCGTCACACAGATGAGATAGATGAGGGCAAGGGCGAAGCAATTGAGAATCGCCGATGTGTCCGCGAGCCAATGATATGTACCGTCGACGATCTGCCTGAGTATGCCCTCGGGGGCGGAGGGATCATACACGAGGCTCTTCGTCACGCTCCACAGCAGCCCCATGTCGGCGATTTCGATGAGCACGAACGCGATGACGAAATATGCGCCATAGGAGAACTTCGGACGTTTGCTCCACACTTGGTACACGCGCGTCCGCGTATAGGCCTTCCAGCGGTCTTTGACCCAACGTACCGGATTATTGGATCGTGGATTGACCGGGGCATCGTCCGGGAACGGCTCCTTCGCCTCCCTGCCCGCATCATGCCCGGTCACGTCATCTTCGGCCGGGACATCGGTTCGCGCCTTGTCCGCGCCTGCATCGGTCCCGGCATAAGATGGGTCGGCTCCTGCGGAACCGGGCTGTGCGTCCGCATCGTCCATGGTATCGCCGGCGTCGACGTCGACGTTCGCGTCCATGTCCATGTCAACGTCTGCGTCAACATCGACGGCATCCGGTTCATTGTCGGACACCGGTCGCGCGCCGTTCTCCGATGGCATATCCGACTGCGGTCGCATATGAGCGGAAACGGGCGGTCCCTGCCGCGCATCATTATCCATGCGATCATCAGATGAATGCGTCATATCGGTACAGCACCTCTCCAAGCAAACGGCAGCTTGTATGAAAAAACACAGCATATTCTACTGGACAGTTACGAAATCAGCTGACTTCCGCACCGGCGTGCACGACGCATGCACCTTCCGGGAATGAACGATGACGAATAATGAGATACGGCTATCCAGAGCGCGGCCCAAAGCACGCGTGACCGAAACAGTCACGGGTATATTGGCATGGGTAGACCGATACGGGGCGCCGCGCCCATGGTATCGATAAGCATCAACGGCATCGAAAGGCACGCCCATGAAACCCTGGAGCATCATTCGCCGTACGGCACCGGCCGCAGCCGCCACGATGGCGATGCTTGCGTTGCTGTTCACAGCCCCATGTCCCCCGGCCCTCGCGCAGGATGCCGAACCGTCACCGGATGCCACCACCGTCGTTCCCGGCACGGCGGAGACCATGCAGGAGCAACCGGGTGCCCAAGCCCCCGATGGGGACATGCCCCAACAGGAGACCGCCCAGGAGCTCCAACAGGAGACCATCCATGAGCCCCAACAGCAGACCGTCCAGGAGGACACAGGCGATCCCGCACAAGCCACGGACACGACACCGGCCATGGATGCATACGACATGCCCGATACATCCGGCGTCCTCGAGAACCCACGTCATATGTGGAACGGACAGGACGGCGGCACCGATGGCACGGACGGGGACCCATCGCGGCCACGTTCGCGCGCGCGTGCGCAATCCCGTACGCAATGGACGACGCGAAACGGCGTCAAGACATTCCTCCACGGCAACGGCGAGGTTTTCGCCTCCCCTGCGGCGCACGTCATCGACGTATCCGAATGGCAGAAGGACATCGATTGGAACAAGGTCAAGCAGTCGGGTGTGGATGGCGTTATCCTGCGGCTTGGCTACTGCAACAATCTTGACAAGCGATTCGAAAGGAACCTCAGCGAGGTACGGCGCCTCAAGATCCCCTATGGCATCTATCTGTTCAGCTATGCGGACAACAGCAAATGGGGGACGATAGAGGCGAACTTCGTCGCGCAGCAGATGCAGCGGTACAACCTGACCGACATGACCTACCCGGTGTTCTATGACCTCGAGGACTGGAAACCCTGGACAGGGGACGACGGGACGCATTCGGCGCCGACGTCGGCCGCACAATACCACACCGTCGTCAGCGCCTTCACGGGCACGATGGCGAAGCATGGATACCGCGATGTGCAGGTCTACAGTTACCTGAACTACCTCAAGACGGTGCTCAACCATCCGGACATCCTCGCATTGGCGGGATGGGTCGCGCAATACAACACGAGATGCGATTACACGTTCCCGTATTACACGGGCGCGCGCGGATGGCAGTATACATCGTCGGGCAGCGTGGACGGCATCATCGGCAATGTGGACATGAACGCGTTCGCCGTCGACACGAACTCGCCAAACACCCCCGGTTCGGTCGTCGTGGACGGTGTGAGGATCCCCTCCAAGGACTACACCGGCTGGATCACGCAGCAAGGGGACACCTATTGGTTCGACTCGGGACGGATGGCGAAGAACAAGGAAGTGCGCATCTCCGGCAGCTGGTACTGGTTCGACGCGGATGGCACGAGGACCTATGGGGTGCGGTGGCTCAACTCAAGCGGCGGCAAATGGGTCTACTACGACATCTTCTCCGGCAAAATGCAATACGGCGAACAATACCTCAACTACGACCGCGAACACACCGGCTGGTACTACTTCGAACCCGGCACCGGCAAAATGGCCCACGGTGTGCGCTGGATCAACTCGAACGGCGGCAAATGGGTCTACTACCACATCGCCTCCGGGAAAATGCAATACGGCGAACAATACCTCAACTACGACCGCGAACACACCGGCTGGT
>Dunbar_p2__coassemble_1563_pt1 | contig 16635 bp, 12 predicted proteins | sample Dunbar_p2__metabat2_high_PE_041 | metagenome-assembled genome bin Dunbar_p2 | reverse complement strand
GGCCACGATGATCACGAGGGTGATGATGAGCATGAGGTTCGGGTTGGAGGCGAACACGCCCTGCAACGCGGGAAGGGTCTGCAGGCCTTCGACCGCCGAGCTGATCGACATGGCCGGTGTGAGTACGGAATCGGCAAGGAACGCGGCTCCGCCGATCATGGCGGGCACGATGAGCCAGCCGCCGTAGCGGCGCAGCAGCGTGTACAGCGCGAAGATGCCGCCTTCGCCCTTGTTGTCCACGCGCATGCAGATGACCACGTACTCGATCGTCGTGATCAGCGTCATCGTCCAGAACACGAGCGACAACATGCCGATCACGGCGGTCTCGTCCGCATGGGTCACGCCGCCTTGGCCGGCGAGGAAGGTCTGCATGGTATAGAGCGGCGAGGTGCCGATATCCCCATACACCACGCCGAGCGCCACGATCGACATGGCGAGCGTGACCTTGTCCGGCCCCGATTGCAGCTTGCGCCACCACCGTCCCACCGGTCCGCCCGCGCATGGCTGGTTGAGCCGCTGTGCCGCCTGCTGTTTGACGGCGCGTTCCTTGAGCAGCTCTTCGCGCTCCTGCTTGGTGAGTACCTCATGTGAAACCTTGGGGGCGCGGGTGTATTGCCCGGTCTGCACGAGTAACGGATCTTGTTCGTCATCAGGCCGTTGAGCCATCACGATGTCCTTTCAACAGCGGGGCCAATCCCCACCCTTAAATACGGCACTAGGGAACGCTAATGCCTCCCATGGCCCGACACGGCCATACTTTGCGTACAGCATATTCGCCGCGAACAATGGTCGAGGATACTCCTTGATGCATCAATTCGCGTTCAGAACATCACAATATGTCCACAAAACCCAATCAACACAACGCGTTCAGACCCCATACACCTCGCGCGTCGTCGCGCGCGTCGCTTTTGCGACGTCCTCGACCGGCATGTCAAGATATTGGGCAAGCGACTGCAATGTGTATGGAATCATATACGGCGCATTCGTCCGTCCGCGATACGGCATCGGCGTCAGATACGGCGCATCCGTCTCGACCATGACATGGTCGAGGCCGACGATGCGTGCCGACTCGCGGATGCCGTCGTTGCCTTTGTAGCTTGACGTGCCCGAAAGCGACAGGTACCAGCCGTGCTCGCGCGCGATCTCGGCCATCTCGGCGTCGCCGGAATAGCTGTGGAACACGGTCCTGCGCGGCGCGCCGTCGGCGAGGAGCGTCTCGATGACGTCCTTGTGCGCGTCGCGGTCATGAATCTGCATCGGCAGGTCGAGCTCCTTCGCGAGCGCGATATGCGCGCGGAACGCCTCCCGTTGCAGTTCCTTCGCGCTTTCGCCGGTCCTGAACAGGTCCATGCCGGTCTCGCCGATCGCGACGACGTGGTTCGGGTAGGCCGTCGCGATCCTGTGGACTTCGGCGATCGCGTCGTCGAAGCTCACGTCGTGCCATGGCTTGTAGCGCACAGGCAGGCCGTCGGGGCCGGGTGCGCCGCGGTGGCCGTGGAGGACGGATTCGTTCGGATGGATCGCGATCGCCGCGTGCACGGTGCCGGGGTGTTCGCGCGCCATGTCGATCGCCGTCATCAGGTGCGGCAGTTCGCAGCCGCAGTCGATGACACCTTCGACGCCGGCGTCCTGCGCCTGCCGCAGCAGTTCGTCGACGCTGTAGACGGGCACGGGCGCCTGCCCTTTCTGTTGTGCCTCGTGGCTCATCGCCTCGGAAAACGGCACGACCGACGCGACGTGCGTATGGTTGTCGATGACGTGCGCGCCTTCGGGGAGCGCGGGGGGCGCGGGCGCCCAGTTGCGGTCGCGGTGTTTCTTGCTCATGCCGTCCTCACGCCTCCGTCGTCTTTGGTTCGTCGGCGTGGGTGCCTGCTTCGTCGCCCGCATCATAGGTGACCGCGAAGATGCGCGCCGACGGCACGTCGTCGTTCGCGACGGTGAAGCGCACCGTTTCCGGGTCGACATGTTCGATCGACCAGGGTTGCGCATGCGGCGCATGGTCGGGGTGCGCGGGGTCGGGGAAGACCTGCGTGATATGCGCGCCTTCGCCGAGGTGCAGATACATCGAATTGACGCCGCCGCGACGCCAGACGGCGAGGAATTCACGGTGTCCCTGCTCACCGATGATATGCGCGACGTCGGGGAAGAGCGCTTCGGAGATCCGCTCGTCGTGCCGCAGGCCGTAAGCGAGCCACGGTCCGTTGAACGACGGCAGGTCGTCGGGCCACCAGGGCATGACGTGCCCCTGCTCGTCAAGCACGGCGCGGTGCAGGGTGACGGCGTCCTTGACGAGCGCGAGCCTCGACGGGTTCATGCGGTTGATGAACCCGGACAGGTAGAGACGGCCGAGGATGCCGGCCGTCAACGTGAAAACGGCCTGCTCGTCGTCCATCTCCTCCTGTGCGTAGCCCCAGTTGCCCTGTTGTTCGGGCAGGATCGTCATCGCGGCGCCCGCGGCGATCGCCGCGTAGACGAGCGGATCGGCCTGATCCGATGTCGACTGCAGGTCGAGGCGGCCGAGCATCGCGTAGTCGGCACGCATCGCGCCGGACCCGCAATTCTCGATGATGACGCCGGGGTGGCGGCGGCGGATGTCGTCGATCCAGTCCTGCACGGCGCGGCAGTGCTCGAGGAGGCCTTCGCCGACCGAATCGGCGCCCACATCGGTGCCGACGCCCGGCATCGTGTTGTAGTCGAATTTGAAATAGCCGACGCCGAATTCCTCGATGAGGCGGTCGACGGTCGCCGTCGCATGCTCGCGCGCGGCGGCCGAACGGAAATCGAGATGGTAGCGGCCCTGGTCGGCGATGCGCCGGCCATGGCGGCAGAAGAACGCGCTGTCCGGCAGGCTCTTCGCGAGCGGCGAGCGCACGCCGATGACTTCGGGTTCGAGCCACAGGCCCGCGGTCATGCCGTGCGCCTGGATGTCGTGGATGAGGCCCGCGAGGCGCATCGTGCCGAAACGGTCGGCGGACGGCTCCCATTCGCCGACCATGTCCCACCAGCCGCCGTCCCCGTCGTCGTACCAGCCGGCATCGATGCAGAAGACGTCGGCGCCGACCTTCGACGCGCCTTCGACGAGCGGCAGTTCCTTGTCAATCGTCGGGTCGCCCCACAACGTGTTCATGTAATCGTTGTAGACGACGGTGAGCAACGTCTCGTCGAAGACGTCGGAACGGCCCTGAATCGCCGCATGGTGGCGCCGCAACGCACGCCTGTGGACCGTCATCTCGGCGACGGCGCGCTGCCAGTCGCCCGCGCATATCACGAACGAGACCGGCACCGAGACGAAATCGTTGCCGTCGCCGAGCATCGTGAACCACTGGTGGTCGCGGTATTCGGGCCCATACGCGCTCACGCGGATGCCGGGGTCGTCCTCGCCGATCTCCCATGCCCATGCGCCGTTGTGCTCGATCTGCCACATGAACGAGAACGGGCGCGTCGAGGTGTCCTCGCTGAAGCCTTCGATGATGCCCGCGGGCTGGTATTCGCCCGTCGACCATGTCGACGACGAGCTGCGCGCGAACCGCGCCGACGACATGCCCGGGTTGACGCGCTGGTCACGGTCGCGCAGCGGCGTCGCACGCAGCGGGTCGCAGCGCCACGCGTTCTCCAGATCCCAAGAGTTTTCGCCCGAATAGACGAAGGTCTGCGCGTCATCGAGGCGTGCCGCGGCGAGCGGGAGCGTCACGTTCATCGACGAGACCGCCTCGACCGGGTACTCCTCGTCGCTGTGCAGGATCGTATATGTACGCACGGCGCTCAGGCCCGTGCGTGTCTTGAAGACCGAGATGACGTCCGGCCCGTCGCCTTCGGGGTCGCGTTGCACGATCGCAAGCCCATCCATCGGCTTCGCATTCGGGCCGCTCCCCATGCTTTCGTCCATCGGCGGCGCAATGAGGAACGCCTCGACGAACCGCAGTTTGAGCCCCGCCGCGGACGCCGCGAGCTGCAGGCGGTTGTCACCACCGCCATCAATCGACGACCGCAGTTCCACGATCGGCTGCGCATCAGGTTCGCCGGGGATGTTCACGTCGGCGGTGCGCATGCCACGGCCGGGCAATCCGACAAGGCGCACCGGGGCGTCCACGGACGCCTCGAACACCATCGACACCACGCCGTTACCCCATACGAAACGGCCCGATGCGTCAGGGATCACGCGGCCCGCAATGCGTGCCGCTCCCCCAAGCATCCGCTCCACTACGCCACTCATCGCCGCTTCCTTTCCTCTCCGGACGCATCGCGGCGCGTCCGCATCATCATCGCCCACGACCGCCTACGCGCCATCTCATGCCAACGGGACCTCGGTGGACATGAGCGCTGGACACATCGTGAGCCGCCGCGGACCCACGATGACGTGCATCCGCCGAGGCCTGTCTCCATCCTCTCCCTCCCATTATGCACGAGTGCATGCGCTGTGCCCTGCGGCGAACCGCTTCCGTCCGCCTTGCGCACGCATACTTCGCGAGCCGCGCAGCGGCGGTGTGCACTTGGGCGCACGATGTTCCGCGCGGCCACGATGCACGGAACAACAGCATCCATATATTGAGTCCATATATTGGGACAGCCCCGTATGCGCCGACGATACGCGCGCGACGGACGAATCGACGACATGTACCTCTAAGCTGGGTGCGTCACGCCGGCCCCGACCCCAATACCGACGACAACAGGACACCGACGATCCACAACACACAGGAGCTCTGGACATCAACGATGTACGTCGACCGGCACCGCAACAACAACGCCGGCAACCTCCGCTGGCTCATGGCCTATTGCAAACCGGACCTGCCACGCGCGGCCGGCGGCATCATGCTGTACGCCGCGAGCGCAGCGATGGCGCCCATCACCCCGCTCATCTCGGCGCGCATCGTCGACGACGTCATCGGACAACACCATATCCATATGCTCGTCGGCGCGCTCATCATGATGACATCGATCGACTGGCGGCTCGCGCTCGCGCTCGCATGCGTCACCCCGTTCCTCTTCATCCTCACGCGCAAACTCTCCGAGCACGCGAAGCCGATCCTCCTCGCGATCCGCGATTCGCTCGCGTCGATGAACTCGATGGTCGGGGAGAACATCGAGGGCAACCGCGTCGTCAAGGCATTCGTCCGCGAGGATGATGAGACACGGAAATTCGACGGACACAACGACGCCTATATGGAACGCAACATGGACATGGCGCGCAACACGCACCGGTACATGCCATGGCTCGACGGCCTCGGATGCTCGCTCCAGCTCATCGCGTTCGCGCGCGTCCTGCTCGCCGATCCGCGCATCCTCATCCTCGACGAAGCGACGAGCAACATCGACACGAAGACCGAGGAGGCGCTCCAGGCGGGCCTCGACCATCTGCTCGTCGGGCGCGCGAGCTTCATCATCGCGCACCGTCTGAGCACGATCGAGCACGCCGACGTCATATGCTTCATCGACCACGGGCTGATCGTCGAACAGGGCACCCACCGCGAACTGATGGCGAGGAAGGGCCACTATTGGCGTCTTGTCGAGTCGCAATACGCGATGATCACGGTCGAGTGACGTGGGTGTGTACGTGTGGGTGTGCGCGGTGTGCAACGCAAAGAAAAAGCCGGCGGAGAGAAGGCCGCCGGCATTTCATAGAGAGAAGAGAGAAGAAGGGTTCAGTTATGGGGTTCTTGGGAGGGAACCTCGTCATCGATCTCATGTGTATCGCTGACATGATTACTATAAACGCCCGTAGCTGTGTATGACGCTATTGTTTTCTGAAAATTTCCTGAAAACCTATGTTCGACCGTTGTGGGCGGCGTGGGCGGAGGCGTCCACAGTCGCCGTCATTACGACGTCCGACGACTCTGTCCGATTGCCGTATTCGCCTGTAGTTCCAACGATTGTGCGACTCCTACGGATATCGCCGGACATCGCCGCGGATGCGCGCGACGTCGGCCGCGCACATCCGCTGCGCACGGTGCTTCGCCGGCAGCAAAACAGGATACCGCCGCCTCCGGGCCGCGGTCTCCTGACGCCGCAGACCACTGTTCCCTGCCCTATCGTCGTGCGACCGCACAACCGCGATACCGCACGACGCAAACGACCGCCGTTCCGTCGTACGACACCGCAGATTGCGGCACCGCACGACGGATACGGCGGTCGGATACGACTACCGCGCGCTCACGCGTTCCTCACCGGTCGTCTCCGGCGAGCTTCGCCTGTTCCGCGGCGAGGCGCTGCGCTTCGGCTTCGCGGCGCGCGTTGAGCGCGCTTTCGAAGCGCGTGAGTTCCTCGTCGACCGCTTCGGTCGGGATCTTCGCGAAGATCGGCGTCGGTTTCGCGACGTTCGCGCCGACTTCGATCGGTTCGCTCTTCCACGGGCGCAGGTTCTCCCCGAGCACATAGTCGCCGGTGATGATCGGATAGTGGAACGACGGATCGTCAAGGTCGGTGACTTCCTCGATGTGCGGCAGCGGCGAGAACGTGCCGGTGCCGCCAAGCGCCTCCCACACTTTCTGCGACGCGTGCGGCAGGAACGGCGCGAGCAGATGGTTCGCGTCGAGAACCGCCTGCGCGGCGACGTGCAGCACGGTGCCGAGACGGTCGGCATCGTCCTTGATCTTCCACGGTTCGGTCGCGGAGATGTATTTGTTGATGTCGCCGACGAGGCGCATCGCTTCGTTGAGCGCGTTCTTCTGGCGGTGCGTTTCGATGAGCGAACCGACCGTGTCGAACGCGGCCGCGGATTCGTTGAGGAGTGCACGGTCCTCGTCGGTCATCTTGTCTTCGGCGATTGGCGGCACTTCACCGAAGTTCTTCGCGATGAGGTTCGCGACACGGTTGACGAGGTTGCCCCACGACGCCGCGAGTTCCTCGTTGTTGTGGCGGACGAATTCGGACCATGTGAAGTCGGAGTCGGAGTTCTCCGGTCCCGCGACCGAGATGTAGTAGCGGACGGCGTCCACCGGGTACCGTTCGAGGATGTCCTTGACATAGATGACGATGCCGCGCGACGACGAGAACTTCTTGCCTTCCATCGTCATGAACTCGGACGCGACGACCTGCTCGGGCAGGTTGAGCGGACCGAGCTGTCCGGGTTCGCCGCCCTTCGAGCCGGCGCCGTTGTACGCGATCATCTCGGACGGCCAGATCTGCGAATGGAACGTGATGTTGTCCTTGCCCATGAAATAGTAGCCGGGCGTCGCGGGGTCGTTCCACCATTGGCGCCACGCCTCGGGGTCGCCCGAGCGGCGCGCCCATTCGATCGATGCGGACAGGTAGCCGATGACGGCGTCGAACCACACGTACAGACGCTTGTTCGGGTTGTCGATCCAGCCGGGGACCGGGATCGGGATGCCCCAGTCGATGTCGCGCGTGATCGCGCGCGGCTTGACTTCGCGGAACAGGCCGATTGAGAAGTTGAGGACATTCGTACGCCATCCTTGACGCGTCTTGAGCCATGCGAGGTTCGCGTCGGCGAGCGCGGGCAGGTCGAGGAAGTAGTGTTCGCTCTCCTGGAAGATCGGCGTTTCGCCGTTGATCTTCGAGACCGGGTCGATGAGCTCGTCCGGGTCGAGTTCGTTGCCGCAGTTGTCGCACTGGTCGCCGCGTGCGCCCGGCGCATGGCAGATCGGGCATTCGCCTTCGATGTAACGGTCCGGCAGCGTACGTCCCGTCGATGGCGAGATCGCGACCTTCTGCGTGCCTTTGTAGATGTAGCCGTTCTTGAGGCACTGGCGGAACAGTTCCTGCACGACGAGCTCGTGGTTCTTCGTCGTCGTTCGCGTGAACAGGTCGTAGCTCAGGCCGAGGTTGCACAGGTCGCTCGCGATGACGCGGTTGTAGCGGTCCGCGAGTTCCTGCGGCGTGACGCCTTCCTTGTCCGCTTCGACGAGGATCGGCGTTCCGTGCTCGTCGGTGCCGGAGACCATGAGCACATCGTTGCCTTTCATGCGCTGGTAGCGCGCGTAGACGTCCGAGGGCACGCCGAAGCCCGCGACGTGGCCGATATGACGGGGGCCGTTCGCATACGGCCAAGCGACATTCACGATGATATGAGTCATGCGCCGATTATCCGGCCGAGCGCGGACACTGCCGTCCGTTGTTTTCGACACCGCCGCCGATCGTTTTCGGTTGTGTGGATATGCGTCGGCATCGATATCGGCATCAATATCCACACAGATGTGCACACAACATCATGTGGATACGTCGTGGTCACCCAGTGGATACGTGAATATATGTATCGCCCTTCCACATCCACCGTGGATACCATCACCGCACAATCCACACACCCTCCACATCCTGTGGGTGCACATTCGCACTTATCCACAAATCCACATGACTTTTTCCGAACGTTGCCGAGCGGACGCACACACCCCTACGCTCGTGCCACACGCCGCGCACGGCGCACGACGGATCCGACCACCCAACACACTGAGCACACAACAAATACGACCGCACAACAAACCGAACCCACGATGAAGGAGGCGCGATCGATGACCGTTCGCGAGCGACGGACACACGCATACCAACCGACGCTGCCGCTGTGGCAGCCGACGTCGAACAACGGCGCGCACGGCGGAACGTGCGACGCACACAATGGGACGCGTGACGCGCGGCCCATCGTCAGCATCGACACGCGCAACGCCGCATGGCTCACGAGTGACGGACCACCGCCGGCGCGCGTCGACGTCGGTGATGCCCGCACCATGACGAAGACGGTCATCTACACACACGACAACCTTCCCGGACCGTTCGCGCTACGCACGCTCACCGTCTCCGGCATCCTCATCGCGCTCGACGACGACCACGCGTTCCTGCGCGCCGACGGCGAAACGCTCTACGGGCGCGCGGCGATCGTCGCGGCGGTGCTGCCGAACCGACGCCTCGTCGCATGCGGACGCACCGCGGCATGGGTATGGCTTGGCGGCGATTTCCCGAGCGTCATCGATGCGCTCTCGGCGATCCACTACCGCGCGCCGATCCTCGGGCGTCCAATCCATGTGCGCGAGCGCCGCGTGCCGCCGAACCAGACGAAACAGATCGGCCCCCTCATCGTCACGACGCCCGAGCGCACGATATGCGACCTCGCGATGTGCACACAGGACGAGATCTACGACGAGTCGCTCGACGAACGGATCCTCCAGCTGCTGCGGCAGTTCCGCGTCGATGTGCAGGATTGCCTGCTCATCCTCGAAGGCTGCTCGTATCTGCACACGGCGCAGCGGGCGCGCGAAGTGATCGCCGACTTCTCGTGCATCGCGTGACCGTCCCCGGTATATCGACATCGAAACCGACATACCGATATACAGTATCCAATATCACCCTCTATCAAAGGGAAAAGGAAGGGGAATGACATGTCTTTCGCCAACCGACGTGGACGGGCGAAGCGTGCGGCGCGCGCGTTGTGCGACCGTCTTGAGTCGACACAGACGATTGCGTACGCCGGAAGCGAACCATCGGCGGAACCGCTCACGCCGCCGGAACCGCCGGTCAGGCTCACGCCGACCGTCGCGAGCGACCCCGATACGCCGACCGAGATTCTGTGGCACATCGCGCGCCACGCGCCGCATCTGCGCAAATGGGTCGTCGCCAACCGCGCGGCCGACGCGAATCTGCTCGAATACATCTCACAACAAGGCGGTCCCGGCGTGCGCGAGACATTGCAGATGCTGTTCGATTCGCTCGAACATACGCGCACGTGACGCGGACGACACGTACGCCACCGTTCAGCGTTTCGCGAGCACAGCCGCGTACACGAGTTTCTTGTTCGCGAGCGCGCCGTCCGCGCCCGGATGGTCGGCGACGACATGCGCGATCGCGTCCTTGATACGAACGTTGTGGTCGTCGGCGTAGCACAACGCGAGGTCGGCAAGTTCGTCGACGCCCAACGCGGCCGTTTCGGGCACGTCCTCGCCGCTCGCGCCGCCGATGACGAGAACCATTTCGCCGCGCGGCGGATCATCGGCGACGCTTGCGCGGATCTCACCGATTGTGCCACGGCGGATCTGTTCGTAGTCCTTCGTCAGTTCGCGGCACAGCGCCATCGGACGGTCGGAACCGAACGCCTCCTCAAGGTCGGCGATCGATTCGGCGATGCGGTGGAGCGTCTCGTAGAACACAATCGTGCGGCGTTCACCTTTGAGCGCGCGCAGATGCTGCATGCGTTCGGCATGGCGTCTCGGCAGGAATCCCTCATAGCAGAAGCGGTCGGTTGGCAATCCGGAGAGCGCGAGCGCGTCGAGGACCGCGGACGGCCCGGGCGCGCATGTCACCGGCAGTCCGCGTTCGATCGCGCGGCGTACGATCGCGAGTCCCGGGTCGTTGATCGTCGGCATGCCCGCGTCGGATACGACGAGGACGGTCGCGCCGGCAGCGACGTCGTCGAGGAGTTGATCCGCCTTACCGCGTTCGTTGTGGTCGTGGTTCGCGACGACGCGGCCACCCACATGCACACCGAGGCGGTTCGCGAGCGCATAAAGCCTGCGCGTGTCTTCGGCAGCGACGATGTCCGCGCGTTCGAGGAGCGCGACGAGCCGCGCCGACGCGTCCGCCGAGTTCCCGATCGGCGTCGCCGCAAGCACGACCGTTCCACGTGGAACGTGCACGTCGAGGTCCGCCCCACCGATGTGCACATCCACGCCGCCGTCTTCTTCTGCTGTATCTTCCACCCGTCGTTGTGTCATGCACTCAAGTATGCCGCGCGCGTCCCCCAATGCGCATATGCCGCGCGCATGTGCGCATACAGAACGCCATACACGACGTCGGGTAGCGTGGGACGCGCGAACGATGTCCGCTTCGACTTCGGGAGGTCCCATGCGATTCGCACACGCGATGCTCGCGATGACGCAACCCAGACACGAACGCCGTGCCGGCGGCGTACACAGCGCGACGGGCCGCGCCAGTTACACGCCCGCACCGCCGCTGCCGCCGCTTGTCTCATGGGGGTGGACGCTCATCGTCGCGCTCTTCGGCGCATTGTTGCGCATCATCCGCCTCGGTGAGCCGCGCGCCGTCGTCTTCGACGAAACCTATTACGTCAAGGACGCGTGGACGATGCTCAACACGGGCGAGCCGCGCAACTGGCCGGAAAGCGTCACCTATGGCGGCAAGAGCGTGAGCCCGAACATTCCGTTCGCCGACGGCGATGTCAACGGATGGCTCGACACGGCCGAATACGTCGTCCATCCGCCGATGGGCAAATGGTTCATCGCGTGGGGCCTCAACCTGTTCGGCGGGGCGCAGCACGTGTATGCGTGGCGCATCGCGACGGCGGTCGCCGGCGTCGCCGCGATCGTTATCCTCATCCGCCTCGCGCTGCGGTTGTTCCACACGATGCCGATCGCGCTCGGCGCCGGTTTCCTGATGGCAATCGACGGCGTCGGCATCGTCATGAGTCGCACCGGACTGCTTGACAATTTCATCATGGTGCTCGCGCTTGGCGCGTTCATGCTGCTCGTCATGCACCGCGACTGGGCGCGCGCACGCCTCCTCGCGGCAGCCGGCGCGGAAGAAGCCACCGCGAAGCCGCCGCAGATCGCGTGCTCGTGGTACCGCGTCGGCGCCGCCGTGCTCCTCGGGTTGACGACGGGCGTCAAATGGTCGGGCACGTATTTCTTCGCCGTGTTCTGCGTCATCAGCGTCCTATGGGACGCATGGCAGTACCATGAGGCCGGCTACGCCCGCTGGTTCCTCAACGCGGGGCTCGGCACGGGCCTGCTCACCGCGCTGTATATGGTCCCGATCTATGCGCTGAGCTATCTCGCGACATGGATCGGCTGGTTCATCCACCCGGATTCCTATATGCACGACTGGGCGCTCCAACATCCGGGCGAAGGCGTCACGTGGCTCCCCGCAACGCTGCGCTCGTTCGTCGAATACCACCGTGAGATGTGGCAGTTCCATACGACGCTCGACGCGCCGCACGACTACAAGGCGAATCCGCTCACGTGGCCGTTGCAGATCCGTCCGACGAGTTTCTACTGGGAGAAGCTCGATGGACATCCTGGCATGTGCTCGCTCGCGCCGCATTCGCAATGCGTCTCGGCGGTCACGTCGCTCGGCAATCCGATCATATGGTGGCTTGGTTCGCTGTGCGCGGTCGTCGCGGTCGGCATCGCGCTGTGGAGGCACGGCGATTGGCGCATATGGGCCGTGCTCGCCGGGTTCCTCGCCGGTTGGCTGCCGTGGGCGCAATATCTGCACCGTACAACGTTCACGTTCTATTCGATCGTGCTGCTGCCGTGGATCATCCTCGCGATCTGCTATGTGCTCGATTGGATCCGCGAGACCTGCACGCCGGCGCCGTGGCATGCGATATTGTGCTGCGTGCTCGTCGTGACGACGCTCGTCTCGATCTTCTTCTACCCGATCTGGACGGCGATGCCGGTGCCCTATGAATTCTGGCTGAGCCATATGTGGCTCGATTCGTGGATCTGACGGGCGCCCGGATATCCCCACCAGAATATTTCGACGAATGAACTAATATGGTCGACGGACCGTCCACCCCCACGGCGGCGACGTCGACGTCGCCGCCGACCCGAACAAAGGAGTGCCATGCAGTATTTCGAGACCACGATCGCCGGCATCGACGGCACCGACGCGCGCTTCGCCGGCTACATCCCCGACAACTATCCGGACATCGACCCCGATCGGCGCCGCCCGGCCATCCTCGTGCTGCCCGGCGGCGGCTACGAGATGACGACCGGCCGCGAGGGCGAGCCGATCGCGTTCCGATTCCTCGCGCACGGCTGCGACGCCTTCGTGCTGCACTACTCATGCAAGCCGTCCGTCTACCCGACCGCCGTGCTCGAGGTGGCCGAGGCGGTGCGGCTGATGCACGAGCACGCCGACGAATGGCACGTCGACACGTCGCGCATCGCCGTCATCGGTTTCTCCGCCGGCGGCCATCTCGCCGCCGACTTCGCGACGAGCGCCTCCGACGACGTGATGCGCGCCCACGGCTATGATCCGGACATGCTGCGACCGGCCGCGCTGATGCTGTCCTACCCGGTCATCAGCGCCGGCGAACACCGCCACGACGGCAGCTTCCGCGCACTGCTCGGCGAGCGTTACGCCGACCCCGACATGATGCGCGAGGTCTCGATCGAGGAGCATATCGACGCGAAGACGCCGCCGGTCTTCGTCTGGCACACGGTGCCGGACGACTGCGTGCCGGTCGAGAACACGCTGCTGCTCATCGCCGCCTGCAAGGCCGCGAATGTGCCGATCGAGGCGCATCTGTTCCCGACCGGCGGACATGGCCTGTCGCTCGCGACGGCCGAGACCGCATGGGGCTGCACCGACGGCATCGAACCCGGCGTCGACGTCTGGCCGTCCCTCGCCTTCCGGTGGCTCGACCGCGTCTTCGCGCGCTGAGTCCGCACGACGCGCACCGACGGCGCACTCCGCTACACCACGCGCGCTACACTATGTGCACGGCGTGCACCGCATGCGCGCGTCGGGCCGCACCCTCCCGCGCACGCCCGATCCCCCGTCTTCATCGTCGATCGTCGTCGACGCGACGCCGAGCAAAGGACCTATGATGACAGTCGCCGCATGGCAGCAGATCCTCGACCAGTACGGCACCGCGCGCGGGCCGCGCAAACCGCCGCTCGCATCCCATGAGATCACGGCGCGCGACACGACCTCCGGCAAGCGCTTCGTCAAGCGCAAGCGCATGAGCCAGGAGGAGCGGCATCTGCAGATCCTGCGCGCCGCGTCGAAGACGATCGCCGTCAAAGGCTACTGGGGCATGTCGCTGCAGGACATCTCGGACGAGATCGGCATCAGCGAGGCCGCGCTCTATCATTACATCGACTCCAAGGAGGACCTGCTGCACATGGTGCTCGCGGAGGGCTACGACACGACCGAATCGAACGAGTTCGCCGCGCTGAGCGCCTCCGTGGTCGACGGCGACGGCCACCGCATCTACTGCTATCCGCGCTACTGCCTGAACACGGTGCTGTATAACATGCAGCGTCCGGAGATGATCCAGCTGTTCTGCGTCCTCAGCGGCGAGGCGCTCAACCCCGACCATCCGGCCCACCGTTTCTTCACCGGCCGCCATATGCGGCTGTGGGAGATGGTCGGTTCTATGAACTGGCTGCTGCCGCGCGGCATGACCGAGGAGCGCTTCTTCGACCTGTTCACGCTCGCGCAGTCGGCGATGGACGGCCTGCAGCAGCGCTGGCTCGCCGACGAATCGATCGACCTGCTCGAGGAGTGGGTGCGCTTCAGTGACGTCATCTTCCCGCGCGCGACATGGGAGGGCTGTTACGACCCGTCGGGGCTTGACGCCGGCGACACGCGCTGCCTGCTGCCGTACACGCTGCAGGAGCTCGGCTGAGCGGCCGCCGCGTTCAGCGCGCGCCGACGGCGAGCGTGTCTCCGACGCCGCCGCCTTCGACGACCTCCTCGACGAACATGTAGTAGGCGCCGATGAGACCGGCGTTGCCGCTGTGGCGGCAGCGTCTGATCTGCGTCTTGAACGGCTTCCAGTCGCGGATCGAGTTCAATGCGTCCTCGAGCATCGGCACAAGCGCCGGCTCGCGGCTGATGCTGCCACCGATGAGCACGATCTGCGGGTCGACGGCGACGACGGTGTTGAAGACGCCGACCGCCACGTAGCGCAGCCACCGTTCGACGATCGCGCGCACGCGCGGGTCGTCGAGCTTGTGGAACAACGTGCTCGGCAGGATGTCGCCCGCGTTGGCGCCGAATTCGTCGGCGTACCATTGCGAGAGCTTCATCGTTGAGACGAAGTCGTGTAGCGGCAGCGCGCCGGAGGAGTCGTAGTTGATGATCATCGCGCCGAGCTCGCCGGCCCGCCAGTCCTTGCCGCGGCGCAGCCTGCCGTCGAGGAACAGCGCGCCGCCCATGCCCATGTCGAGCGTGAAGAGCACGAAGTCGTCGCATTTCCTCGCGTTGCCGGTCATCTTCTCGGCCATCGCCGCGCAGTTCGCGTCATTTTCCATCCATGTGGGGATGTCGACGCCGAGCCGCGCCGTCAGTTCGGTGCCGATGCGCTGCTTGTACAGGATGCGCAGCGCGCCAGCCGTCTCCGCCGTCTGCGTGCGCGGATTGATGAATCCGGGCATGCTGATCGCGATGCCGTCGAGCTGCACGTCGAGTTTGCGCACGACCTGCGCGAGCGCGTCGTAGAATTCGCCGGGATCGGTGTTCGGCGTCGCGAAGGTGCCGGGTATGCCCATCCGTCCGTCGGTGAACAGTGCGTACCGCGTGAAGTTCGTGTTGATCTCGAACGCGAGCACCTGATGTACCGTCTGCACGATGACCCCTCCTGTCGTTGCCTTCCGGCTGCTGCGCCGCGGTCCGCTATCCTCCAGTGTAGGGCGCGGGATGTCCTACCGAACGGGCGTTCCCCAGCGTCGCGTGTTGCCGCACTCTGCAGTACCGCACGTCGCGCACGTACGCTCAGCGTCGCGCAACACCGCACATCGTGCGACCGCACGTCGTATCGCAGCCTCCCACACCCCACGACACGGACGATTCCGCGCACCCGTATGGCTGCCGTGCTATCCATATATAGAGATATACAGGTAATGCACGGCTGTGGCGCATCCGCGTCCTCACTCGTCAAGGATTTCCATGGGATTCATTCATTTCATCGCCAATCTGCTCAAGGATCCGCGTGGCGCGATCGCCGGCTGGATCGCGATGGGCGTCGCCCCGACGCTCGGCTTCATCTTCCTGATCGTCTTCATCGAGACCGGTGTCGTCTTCTTCCCGTTCCTGCCCGGCGACTCGCTGCTGTTCGCCGCCGGGTTCTTCGCCGCGCCGGACGCGGCGACCGGCGAATCCGCGCTGCCGCTCGCCGCGCTGCTGCCGGTCGTCTGGATCGCGCCGATCCTCGGCGACCAGTGCAACTATTTCATCGGTCACTTCTTCGGTCGCCGCATCATCGAATCCGGCAAAGTCAAGTCGATGACACCTGAGCGGCTCGCGAAGACGGAGACGATGATCGACCGTTGGGGTCCGCTCGCCGTCTTCCTCGGGCGCTTCTTCCCGTTCATCCGCACGTTCATGCCGTTCATTTCCGGTATTTCCGGCATGCAGTGGCGGCGGTTCACGCCGTTCTCGGTCCTTGGCGGCCTTGTCTGGTCGTCGCTGTTCACGTTGCTCGGCTACTTCTTTGGCGGCATCCCGGTCGTCCAGGAGAACTTCGAGCTCGTCATCGTCGCGATCCTCGTCATCTCCCTCATTCCGACGTTCGTCGGTTTGTTCAAGGCGAAGTTCGGCAAGAAGAAGACCGCTTCGACGACCGAACTCGCCCATGAGGAGACGACGCCGCTCATCGAGGACCTCCACGACGACAACGACTGAGGGATCCCGCACGTATCTCGGTGTCTTTGGGCGTTCACGACACCCAAAGACACCGAGATACGCTGTTTTATCCACCGAAAACAGTCGATTGCACCGGATACCGCACCCAAAGATGCGCAGATACATGCCGCGACACGCGCGACTTGCATTTGTTGAGATGTGCTAGTAGCGTTAAGCGAGTTGTCATGCGGAGCACGACAACAACCACGGGGCTGTAGCTCAGTTGGTAGAGCGCTTCGTTCGCATCGAAGAGGTCGTGGTTTCGATTACCATCAGCTCCACGAAGACCGCTGCATTCATTCCACCGCAGCGGTCTTTTTCTTT
>Dunbar_p2__coassemble_1558_pt1 | contig 16694 bp, 13 predicted proteins | sample Dunbar_p2__metabat2_high_PE_041 | metagenome-assembled genome bin Dunbar_p2 | reverse complement strand
GAAGTAGCGGTAGGCCTCGGCCGTCTCCCACTCATCGGCAGGACGAACGACTTCGAGCTGCGGGATGTCGCGGAAGGAGCTCAGGTGCTCGATTGGCTGGTGGGTCGGTCCGTCCTCGCCGAGGGCGACGGAGTCATGGCTCCAGATGTAGAGGTTCGGGATCTCCATGAGGGCCGACAGGCGGACGGCGGCGCGCATGTAGTCGGCGAACTGGAAGAACGTGCCGGAGAACGGACGGGTGTCCGAACCGAGCAGGATGCCGTTCGTGATGCAGCCCATCGCGAACTCGCGCACGCCGAAGTGCAGCTGGCGTCCGTACGGCGAGCAGTCCGGCCACTGGGTCGTGGCGTCTTCGGCCGGGGCGAAGGAAGCAGCGCCCTTGATGTTCGTGTTGTTCGAGCCACCGAGGTCGGCGGAGCCGCCCCACAGTTCCGGCATGATCGGCGCGATCGCGTTGATGACGGCGCCGGAGGCCTTGCGGGTCGCGACCTTCGAACCGGCTTCGAAGCCGGCCTCGAGGTCGTCGATCGCCTTGTCGAACTCCTCCGGGAGCTCGCCGTTCTTGATGCGGTTGTACAGCGCAGCCTTGTCCGGGTTCGCCGCGGCCCACTTGTCGAAAGCCTCGTCCCATTCCTTGTGTGCCTCGAGGCCGCGCTCGGCGACCTTGCGGGCGTGGGCAAGCGCCTCTTCGTCGACCTCGAAGGTCTTCTCCGGGTCGAGGCCGAGGGCCTTCTTGAGGCCGGCGACGGCCTCGTCGCCGAGGGCGGAGCCGTGCGACGACGGATCGTTCGTCTTGCCCGGGGTCGGCCATGCGATGAGCGTGTCGACCTTGATGAAGTGCGGGCGGTCGGTGACCTGTTCGGCCTTCTCGAGGACCTTCGTCAGGCCTTCGATGTCTTCCTTGTAGGAGCCGTCGGGCTGGATGAAGCTGAACTCGTCGGTGTACCAGCCGTAGGCCTTGTAGCGCGCGATGACGTCCTCGTCGAGCGAAATCTTCGTTTCGCCTTCGATCTGGATATGGTTCGCGTCGAAGATGACGAAGAGGTTGCCGAGCTGCTCATTGCCGGCGAGCGAGGAGGCTTCGCCGGAGACGCCTTCCTCGATGTCGCCTTCGCCGCAGATGACCCACACCTTGTGGTCGAACGGCGAGGTGCCCTCCGGGGCGTCCGGGTCGAGCAGGCCGCGCTCGTAGCGCTGGCCGTACGCGAAACCGACGGCGGAGGCGACGCCCTGGCCGAGCGGGCCGGTCGTCATCTCGATGCCCGGGGTCAGGCCGTATTCCGGATGTCCCGGCGTACGGGTGTCCGCGCCGCCGCGGAAGTACTTGAGGTCATCGAGCGTCAGGCCGTAGCCGGAGAAGTACAGCTGCACGTACTGGGTGAGCGAGGCGTGGCCACCCGAGAGGATGAAGCGGTCGCGGCCGGCCCAGTTCGGGTCGTTCGGATCCTGCTTGATGAAGCGCTGATAGAGCGTGTAGGCGATCGGGGCCAGCGAAATCGGGGAGCCCGGATGGCCGTGGCCCGCCTTCTGCACCGCATCGGCGGAGAGGGCCTTCGCCATCTTGATGGCGCGCTCGTCCAGTTCAGACCAGGTGTTATCGGTCATAGGTGATCTACTTTCCTTCCAATACTTCGGGCGTGCGAAAGGTCGGCATTGTGCCGGTCTTTCGCATGTCCTTCACATTGCCCTTACATACTAGCCGCCGTAACCGACTTAAACCGCGGGGTTTGGCGTGTTCGTCACAGTGCTGTATATATACGGGGCCGTATCGTGTGCCATGGTGCCTCACGAGCCTGCGCAGGGCAAGTGCCTTCTTCTATGAGTCAAAACTAGCACTCGATGACCAAGAGTGCTCATACAATGGGATGAGTGCTGTGCACGTGCGCCCCGATGCGCGCATGCACGATTACGCGCAACCAAGTTCAGGAGGCTTGAGCGACCATGACCCAGACACGTCGCATGCAGGTACTGCGCGCCGTCGTCGAGGATTACATCCGCACACAGGAACCCGTGGGTTCCGCGGCGCTCATCGCACGCCACGACCTTCATGTGAGCTCGGCCACGATCCGCAAGGACATGTCCGCGCTCGAGGAGGAAGGCTACCTCGTCCAGCCGCACACGTCTGCGGGACGTGTGCCGACCGAGCGCGGCTACCGCTATTTCGTCGACACACTTGCGACCGTCGTCCCGCTCAGCGAGACGCAACGACGCGCGATCCACACGTTTCTTGACGATTCGGTCAACCTGCAGGACACACTGCAGCGCGCCGCGCATCTGCTGTCGCGTTTCACCGGCCAGGTCGCGGTCGTCGCATCGCCTTCGCTGAGCAAATCACGGCTGTGGCACCTCGAACTCGTGCCCGTCTCCGCCAATTCGATCCTCGCGGTCGTCGTCACCGACACAGGGCGTGTCGCACAGCATGTGCTTTCGGTCGCGCAGCTGCCGTCGCGCGACCATCTGCGGTCGCTGAGTGACACCGTGAACGAACGGTGCGGGTCAATGACGCTGCGCGCCGCCGCGTCGCACATCCGCACGCTGCGGTACGGCGACGACCTGCAGGATGTTCGCGAACTGCCCGATATGCTCGCCCAAGCCTTCGAATCGATGGCCGACGAGGAACGGACTCATGAACTGTTCATGTCGGGCGTCTCGACACTCGCGCACCAGCAGGCGAGCGCGCAGGACCTCGCCCCATTGTTCGACGCGCTCGAGGAACGCGCCGTCCTCATGCATCTGATGACCGAACTCAGCGAGACGCCGGACGTCCGTGGCGTCGGCGTGGCGATCGGATCGGAGACGAACACGCCCGGCCTCATCCACGCGGCCGTCGTCACAAGCGGATACGGTGCGAGCGAGTCGTCTGACGGCGTTGACACGCCAACGGACGGCATGCATGAGCCGATCGCGTTCGTCGGTTCGATCGGACCGACGCATATGAACTATGCGGCCACGATGGCGTCGGTGCGCGCCGTGGCGAAATACCTGACGACGTTCCTGGGCAACACCGGGACGTCGAAGACCAGCATGGCCTCGTGACACGGACCATACCCGCAGATCAACCGGAAGAACCGCAACAGCAACAGAAAAGGAACCTGGCAGTGGCTGACTACTACGAAACGCTTGGCGTGGAACGCACGGCTACCGAAGAGGAGATCAAGCGGGCGTACCGCAAGATGAGCCGCAAATACCATCCCGACATCGCCGGACCCGAATACGAGGACAAGTTCAAGGAGGTCAACAGCGCCTACGAGGTGCTCTCCGACCCGGACAAGCGCAGGATGTACGACGCGGGCGTCGACCCGAACAGCCCGAACGGCGGCGGCGCGGGCTTCGGCGGGTCAGGTGCGTTCGACATGGGCGACATCTTCAGCCAGTTCTTCACCGGCGCGTTCGGCGGGGGCGGGGAAGGGCCGGTCCCACGCACACAGCCGGGCCGAGACACGCTCGCGTCCCTCGCGATTTCGCTCAAGACGGCCGTGTTCGGCGGCACACAGGACCTCGAATACAGCACGTTCGGTGTATGCGAGCATTGCGAGGGGACTGGTTCCGAGGACCGCAAGCCGCCTGTCACGTGCCCGCAATGCCATGGCACCGGACACGTCCAGAAGGTCGTGCGCACGATGCTCGGCCAGATGATGACGTCCGCGCCGTGCGAACGGTGCGAGGGGCATGGCACGATCATCGAGCATCCGTGCACGGTGTGCCACGGCCATGGCCGCGTCCCCACACGCCGTACGATCGGCGTCCCCGTCCCGGCGGGCGTCGCCGACCGCATGCGCATCCGCCTTGCCCATCAGGGTGAGGTCGGCGAATGCGGTGGCGAGGAAGGCGACCTCTACGTCGACATCCGTGTACGCCGCGACCGCCAGTACACGCGTGACGGCGACGACCTGCATTGCTGGATCACGGTGCCGATGACATGGGCCGTGCTCGGCCGCGAAACGTCGATCGACACATTTGATGGCGCGCAGACGCTCGAGATTCCCGACGGATGCCAACCGGGACAGTCGATCGAACTCAAAGGTCTCGGCGTGACGCACCTCGACGGCGACGGCTCGCGCGGCGACCTCGTCGTGCATATCGACGTGCAGATTCCGACGAAGCTCAACGACCGCGAGCGCAAGCTCATCGACGAATTCGGCCAGCTACGCAAGGACGGTGAGCGTTCCGTCGATGCGCAGGGCTCGAAGCCGGTCCCGTCACAGAAGAAGGGGTTCTTCAGCAAGATCAAGGACGCGTTCAGCTGAGTTCGGCTGGAGCCGGCCGTCGTCAGCCGAGCAGTGACCGGCACATCTGCCGGTATTCGCTGACGTAGCCGCCGCCGAAGAACACGCAGTGTCCGGCGATCGGGTAGAGCTGCCAGAGTGTTGTGCGTTCCTCGTAGCCGGCTTTGAGCGGGTGGACGGATTGGTATCCGGCTGTGATGTCGCTCAGATAGGACATGCCGAACAGGTGGAGCATCGCGAGGTCCTCCTCGCGGTGGCCGCCGTGTGCGGCGGGGTCGATGAGGACGGCTTCGACGTGTCCGCTGTCGCCTGTCCACATGACGTTGCCGCTCCACAGGTCGCCGTGCACGCGTGCGGGCTTGTCCGTGGCGGCGCGTCCGAGGAGTTCGGGCAGTGCGTCGATGACGTCGTTCGTCAGGTCCATGTCCGACGCGCGCAGTGTGCCGCGTTCGATGCCGAGCTGCACCATCGGGCGCAGACGTCCTTCGGCGAGGTAGGTGGCCGGATCGGTCCATGTGCCGGTGTCCATCGGCACCGTGTCCTGCAAGGGGCCGAAGTAGCATGTGCCGTCGTAGCCGTCCGGCGCGGAGCCGAAGTACGGTGCGCCGGCGTCGTGCATATGCGCGAGCGCCGCGCCGAAGCGGTAGGCGGCGTCGGGCGTCGCTGGGCAGGGGGCCACACGTTCGATGTCGAGGTGGTCGTCGCCCCAGTCGAACACCTTGACGACGCGTGGTCCGCCTTCGGGTTGCGCCGCGCCGAGCCATTCAAGGCCTTTGCCTTCGCATTCGAAGAACCCTTTGGGTGCGAACGCCCTGCTTTTCCTGTATACCGAAGTCATCGTCGAGGCTCCTTCCTGCTGAGGGATGGTTGTAGGTTGGTCATGCGCGCCGTGGTGGCGCTGTCCTCTCCCATCGTAGGACGGTGGTGGTATGCGCGTTCGGCGCAAAACGGCCGTCCGTGCGTGGGGCATCGTGCATGTCCGGTATGGGTCGTATGGATGGACTGTCCCTACGCCGCCGGTGCACATGTGGGTGTGATGGAATGGGTCGCGGTACACTGAACATGAAGTCTATCCGATTATCCATCTATCTCAACGAGGGTTCATGAACTTCTTTCAGGCCATCTTCCTCGGACTTGTGCAGGCGTTGACCGAGTATCTGCCGGTCTCGTCAAGCGCGCATATCCGCATCATCGGCGATCTCATGCTTGGGCAGGATCCGGGTGCGGCGTTCACGGCGATCATCCAGATCGGCACCGAGCTCGCCGTCCTGTTGTATTTCCGCCATGACATCTGGAACATCCTCAAGAACTGGTGCCTGTGCCTTGCGGGCAAGCACGGCTCCGATTGGCGGCACCGCATGGGCGCAGGCAACAAGGACGCGCGACTCGGCTGGTACATCATCATCGCGACGATCCCGATCGTCGTCGCAGGCCTCTTGTTCCAGGACGCGATCGAAAGCACGTTGCGCAACCTGTGGATCACCGCGGCGATGCTGCTCATCTTCGGCATCATCCTGTGGATCGTCGACGATCGTGCGCCGCAGGCGAAGACGATCGACGACATGACGACGAAGGATTCGGTCCTGTATGGCATCGGCCAGATGCTCGCCCTCATCCCGGGCGTCTCCCGTTCGGGTGGCACGATCACGTTCGGCCGCGCGATGGGCTACACGCGTGAGGCCGCCGTGCGCTGCGCGTTCCTCATGGCGATCCCCGCCGTGTTCGGCGCCGGCATCCTCGAGGCGTACAAGGCGATCCATGGGGGAGCGGCCGCCGATCCGATGTTCCCGGGGTGGGGCGCGACGATCGCGGCGACCGTCGTCGCGTTCGTCGTCGGCTACATCGTCATCATCGGTTTCCTCAAGTTCGTTTCGACGTTCTCGTACAAGGCGTTCGCGATCTACCGCATCGTGCTTGCGGTCGTCGTCGCGGTGCTGCTGCTCACCGGCGTCCTGCAGCCGCTTGAGGGTGCGCCGCTTGGAGGCAACGCGTGACACGCTGACATCTTCGTGTGTATATGGTTCGGTGCCCACGGAATCGAAATTCCGTGGGCACCGAACCATATACACACAATGACGTTGTTTCAGATCTGCTGGTCACGCAGATAGGCCTCCGCTTCCTGGACGAGCTGTTCGACCGCGGGCGTTCCGGAGGATGCGATGTCTTTCGCATGTTGGCGCATGTCCGCGTCATGCTCGAGCTGGTCCACATACTGCGCGAGGTCGGCGTTGCTGCGCACCATGATGTCGCAGTGCGCGCGCCACTGTTCCGCTCGCTCCGCGATCTCCTTGGGGTCGAGTCTGACGCCGATGATGTCGGAGAGCGTCTCGAGGAGCTGCAATGTGGCCTGGGGGCATGGGTCTGATCCGAAGGACTGGGGCAGTGACACCCAGATCGCCTTCGTCTCGTACCCCTCTTCGATCGCCGCTACATCGAGCACGTGGGGGATGCCGATCGGGCCGTTGTATTCGTTGTCCGGATCCGTCTGTTCGCCGCCGATGCTCATGTCCATCGGCAGCGGCCTCGTATGCGGGCATTCGGCGAACATCGATCCGAGCGTGATGATGCTGTCCACATCATATTGGCGTGCAAAATGCAGGCTTTCCTTGCAGTATTCCATCCACTGGTAGTTCGGTTCCGGTCCGAGCTGTGCGAGGATGTGCAGCGATTCGTTTATCGTGATGTCGTAGAACGCGGTCTGCGGCCACAGGATGCGCCGCGTGCCCTGGATGACGCATTGCATCGGGCGTGCGGTCTGATAGTCGTAGTAGCCGTCCCGGCTGATGTGGCCGACCTCAAGCGCATGGAACTTGGAAACCAGATGGCGGATAACGTTCGTCGCGCTTTGCCCGGCGTCGTTCCAACCGTCGAATGCCGCGACCATGATGTATTTGGTTCTCTGTCCGTACATGGTTCTTACTCTAATCCCCGGTTTGTTCCGGAATCGTGAAGATTAGCCCCGGGCTGACACTGTGTACAAACAGCTCGGCATGAATGTTGGTTTTCACAGCATAGATTGCCCCAACAGGCGCATACACGCCACGTCCGCACTGTGGTCGCGCCATGTGCGACACGCCGACGTGTTGCAAATGACGTCCGTGTCGTTTAAGGTAGTCAATCGTGCTCAGACAGCGGCGAACGCCCTTCTGGGCGGCACATGCGGACATAGCTTAGTTGGTAAAGCGCGACCTTGCCAAGGTCGAGACCGCGGGTTCGAGTCCCGTTGTCCGCTCTAAGGTCCACAATGTGCAGACCTTGTTGGTGGGTTAGCCAAGCGGTTAGGCAGCGGCCTGCAAAGCCGTATAGACGAGTTCGACTCTCGTACCCACCTCGCATGGATGAGCGATCATCCGAGCCGACCGGGCGGTTGGCGCAGTGGTAGCGCACTTCCCTGACACGGAAGGGGTCACAAGTTCGAATCTTGTATCGCCCACGAGCCGAGCAATCGGCGCATATAACCGAATACGGGTGATTGGCGCAGCGGCTAGCGCACTTCCTTCACACGGAAGGGGTCGTAGGTTCGATTCCTACATCACCCACAGATACAGCGAGAGGCTCCTGGATGCATTCCGGGGGCCTCTCGCGTTACCGGCAGTGGCGGATCGGTTCCAGGGGACTGCCATCGAAGACGTCACGCGCGTCGCGCGATGCCGCAGGATACTGTATGACGCGACGCTGCATCACCCCTGCGCGACGTGCGATACCGCGATATGCGCTGCCGCTGGACTTTGCGGCACCTGTTTGCGTCGCGCGATCTCGCTGCATGTGGCAACGATGGACGGATGTGGACTCCCGTCGTCGCGCGGTGCCACCGAGTGCGGTGCCTATGAACAAATCTGCATTCGTGTACTGCAGACATGCGTTGTCCAGTCCGAAGGCATGAGGTCAGCTGATGCTGATGTGTACACGTTTGCCTAGGGCGCTGGCGATTTTGCCCAGTGTTTTGATGGAGAGACTTGTACTGCCACGTTCGATGCGGATGATGGTATTGCGACTCAACCCGCTTCGCTCCGCCAACTGTTCCTGGGTCAGATGGGCTTGTTCCCTGGCTCGGGAGACCGCGATGGCGGCGTCGAGACGGCGGCATTCCCGCTCATGGAGTTGTGCCACATGCGGGTCTTCGAGCTGCTCGTCGAGCAGCCATCAAAACCAGTGAGCGGTATGGCCTTGCTCAATGTGACATATTTGGTGCAATCGACCAATCGCAACGCGCCGCTCGCCATAGATTCGAAGTTCCGCAGACGCCGCTTTGTCGCGGGACCGCAATGAGTGGTTGGGCGACACGCCGAAACCGCCGACACCCTCGGTTCGTCGCCGAAAGTTATATACTGTATCTCACTGTTACATAGTGTTATATACCACGTTCGGACATCGTGGATGAAACGTCGGTATCGCACAAGGACATGAAGCCCACACGACGAGGAGATCATGGACATCATCATCAATCCGACATCGATGACGCCGATCTACGAACAGATCGTCGACCGCATACGCGCGCTCATCAAACAAGGCGAACTCAAGGCGGGCGATCCGCTGCCGTCGGTGCGCGGCCTCGCGCGGCAATGCGCGATCTCGGCGCTCACCGCGAAGAAGGCGTACGACGTGCTCGAACAGGAGGGGCTCGTCGTCACCGCACAGGGCAAAGGCACGTTCGTCGCCGACGTCTCACCGAACATCGTCGCCGAGGAACTCAACCGCCAGGTCGAAGAGGAATTCGCCCAGGCGATCGCGAAGGCGCGCCGATTGCGACTGAGCGACGCGGAAATCAGCGAACTCGTCACGATGCTGCTCGACGACACCGAAGACAGTGCGGACAGCGGCGCACACATGGAAGGAGCAACGCGATGACGAACGATGTGATCACGCTCGACGATGTCACGAAATGGTACGACGATTTCACGCTCGATGTGACGATGCATGTGCCACAGGACACAATCACCGCACTCGTCGGCGTCAACGGATCGGGAAAGACGACGACGTTCCGCATCATCCTCGGACTCACGACACCGGACAGTGGGAACGGCACACTGCTTGGCTCGGACGTCACCGGGCTGCCGAACGCCGTCAAACGACGCGTAGGCGCCGTCCTCGCGGATTCGTCGTTCGACGTGGCGTTCACGGGCGCCGACGTCATCCGTCAGATGCAGGCGTTCTATCCGGACTTCGACACCGCGTATTGCGACGCGTTGCTCACACGGTTCGGACTGCCGAAGGACAGGAAGATGGAGGAGTTCTCAACTGGCATGGCGGCGAAGTTCAAGACGATCATCGCGATGAGCCACAGGCCCGGCGTGCTCATCCTCGACGAGCCGACCGCCGGTCTCGACGTCGTCGCACGCAGCGAACTGCTCGACGTGCTGCGCGCCTACATGGAGACACCGGGCCGCTCGATCCTCATCAGTTCGCACAATTCGAAGGACATCGAGACGTTGTGTGACGACTTCTACCTCATCGACCGCGGCCGCATCCTGCTGCATGAGACAATCGACCGGCTGCGCGACGACTACGCGGTCCTCATGCTCACCGACGAGCAGGCGAAAACGCTCGACGGCACGCACATCCTCGCGAGCGCGCATGTGCACGGCGGTGTCCGTGCGCTCACCGACGCGCGGCGGTATGTCGAGGAGAATATGCCCGGCGTCGCGGTCGTGCGCGGCGACATCGACGAATTGGTCACGATCATCGCTGCGGCCGGTGCTCACGGCGCACGTAACGAAAGGAGCAGGTCATGAAAGGGTTGTTCGAGCGGGATGTCATCGCAATGGGCAAGAATCGTGTGTTCCTCGCCGTGATGGTCGTGCTGTGCGTGTGCTATGTCGTTTCGGACATCTACGTCACGGGCGTGTTGCTCATGCCGATGCTGTTCGCGACGGTGTGCGGCGCGATGGTGCGCAATGACATGAGCGCGCCGATACGGCGCGCGTTGTTCGCGTTGCCGTTCGGCAAAGGGGAGTACGTCGCGGAGAAGTACCTCGTTTCGATCGTCCCGTCAGTGGTGCTCGCCGTGCTGCTGCAGGCGCTCAGTACGGCCGTGCACCGGCTTTCATTTGCGCAGTCGATGATGGTCGTCGCATTCGCGGTGCTGCTGACGGTGCTCACCGTGTCGGTCGAGATCCCGGTGAACATCGTCTTCCGCGACCGTGCGCAGGTCGCGCGCGTATGTGTGCTCGCGGTCGTGTTCACGCTCGTCGTGCTCGCGGTATCGATCGACATGGGCCCCGAAGGGTTGCTGCGCACGATCACGTCGATGCCGGCGTGGGTGTGGTATGGCGCAGGTGTTGCAATCGGCGTCGCGTCGCTCGCCGTGTCCGCGGCGGTCTCGTTGCATGCGTTGCGCCGTGCACAGCTGTGAGCGCAGGAATACTGATATTTATACATTACATATGGAGTGGGTGGGCACACGATATGCTGTGCGCCCGCCCACTCCATATGTGTTCTGAAGAATGACGTATCGATGATGCGGAGCGCGGACGCACTGCCCGTCATTCCTGTTCGTATGCGACGTCGCCTGCGCCCATGTCCACGTATTCGAGCGTGAGGATGCCGTCATTGCCGTTCGCGTCGTCGGCGAGTCCTTTGAACATCACGTTGTAGCAGCCCGAGTTCTTGACGTCCCCGGTCATGCATTGCACGTCGAGTTCGCTGCCGGTGGCACGTACACGGTAGCCTTCGTGCGCGTCCTCGTTGACGGCGAGTACGAAGAGGTCGCCGTCGTCGCCGGTGTGCCATTCACCCGACGCCATGTCCGCCGGATCGGCGGGGAAGGACGTGGAAAGCGCATAGTACGCTCCGTCGAGCTTCACATCGGCGTACTGCAGGAACTCGAATTGCATGAGTGCGCTCTGGTCCTTGACGGTTTCGGGGATGAGCGTCGAATGGTGGTCGTCGGCGCCGCGCGTCGTCGGCACAGGCATATGCGGCCACGCTTCGGACGTGTTGTGGAACATGACCATGTCGCCATTCGATGCGCGCCATGTCGTCGTCTCGAATTCCTCCATCGTCAACGTCGAACCCGTGTGCTTGACATGGTCGTTCCATACGGCATCCTCGTGTGCGGCATCCCATGTGCCATCGTCCTTCGCGCCATTGCCGCACCCGGCGCCCGCACATACCATGAGCGCCGCCGCGGCGAGCGCGGCCGCCTTCGCGAATCGTGTCGTCATCGGTATCCTCGATCGTCTTCAGTTGTACAGGACTGCTTAGGTTGTACAGGACTGCTTGTCGTGTCTCAGTATAACGGCGGCCCGTGCGGATGCCAGCATATGATCGCAATCCTCACGAATCATGCACGACCGCCATTAGGGGCGGCGTTACGCGAACGTCCTCACTTCTTCGGCTCTACGTCCGCTTCCATCAGCAGGTCGGTCTGCCTGTCGTCGCCGAGCACGAAATCGTGGGAGCCGATCTGTGTGAAGCCGAAGCGCTTGTAGAACGCGATCGCGGGGTCGTTGTGCTCCCATACGCCAAGCCACATCTTCGTCTTGCCCTGGGCGCGCGCCATGTCGAACGCGGTGCGCATGAGGCCGCTGCCAAGGCCGCGGCGCTTGTGCGCCTTGAGGATATACAGGCGCTGGACCTCCATATCGTCGTCCGGCATGTCCTCGGTCTGCGCGGTGCCGGTGTTGACTTTCATATAGCCGGCGGGGACGCCGTCGACGGTCGCGACGAGGAATGTCGAGTTCGGGTTGTCGACCTCCTGCTGGAGCAGCTCGGGTGAGAGGTTGTCGGCGATGTATTTGTCCATGTCCTCCCGCGTGTTGAGCGCGGCGAAGGTCTCCATGAACGTATCGATGCTCAGGTTCCTGATCGTGGTGACGTCGGTGCTTTGGGCCATTTCGACCATCGGCATGAATGGTGTTCCTTTCGTTTGGTTCCTTTTATTTCAGTGTAGGACGTGCGTTCGGTCATGGCTGAACCGGCCATCGCGTACCACGGCGCGGCAGAGGCCGCCACGATGTGACACGCCGGTTTTGCACGGACGCCGCGATGCGGTAGAGTAACGATTCGTGCCCGAGCGATGCGAGTCGACCGGTGCACATGCGGACATAGCTTAGTTGGTAAAGCGCGACCTTGCCAAGGTCGAGACCGCGGGTTCGAGTCCCGTTGTCCGCTCTCATCAAGCCATCTCATGGATGCCCCGATATGCCAGGGGAGTCCTTCATACGGAGGTCAACGGGCACTTGCGGATCTGAAACGCGGTGAATGCATCAGTCAGCCAGACGCGTCAAGCGTGCTGCCGTGTTCATATGCGTTCGTTGTCCCGAATGCACCGGTCACATTCACTGCTTTCCATTCCCAGCAGTACGCCATATCAATGAAGGATCATCTGACATGGCCACGCATCCCACGACACTCACAGGTAGGCATATCTCCTTTTCCTACGACGGCGCGCCAGACGCGCTCTTCGACGGCATCGACGTGACGTTGCCGCAAGGCTGGACGGCGCTCCTTGGCGACAACGGCTGTGGCAAGACGACGCTCGCCACCATCATCCTCGGACGTCTCACGCCGACCGAAGGTACGATCAACCCATCCCCGTCGACGTTCGTGGGCGCCTACTGCGCACAGGAATGCACAACGGAACCCACGAACCTCGACGCATTCGCGAACGATTGGTCACCGTCGGCGATCGCGGTGCGCGACATGCTCGGCATCGGCGACGACTGGCCATACCGTTTCCTGACGCTTTCGGGAGGCGAACGCAAACGCCTCCAAGTGGCGTGCGCGATCGCCTCCAATCCGGATGTGCTCGTCCTCGACGAACCAACGAACCATGTCGACGCGGATACGCGCGCCGCGATCGCCTCGGCGATGCGCGCATACGACGGCATCGGTGTGCTCGTGTCGCATGACATCGAACTCATCGACGCGACATGCACGCAATGTCTGATGTTCGAACGCAGACATGTGGACGGCCGCAACCGCACCGTGCTCGAACGCTACGCGGGAGGCTACACGAAGGCGTCGCGCACACGTGAGCGCCGCATGAACGAACGCGCGGATGAACTCAAGGCGGCGCACGACGCGCAACGCTCGATCAGACAGTCCCAGGACAAACGTCGTGCGATGATGAACGCCGCATCTGCCCGCAAGCACGGCGGATGGAAGATCGACCGGCACGACCATGACGCACGCAACACGCACAAATGGAACGAAAAACAAGCGGACAAGGCGAGCGCCGCCGCATACCGTGCGCTCGGCAGCCGCCTCGAGGCGGCTGAACGCGCGGCCGCGTCGATCGAGACGGACGCGAAACGCTATGACGGTGAGATCCTTGTCGACATCGCACCGTCCGCGCGCAGGGAACTCACGCGCATCGACGCCGGTGCCATCCGTTTTGGCGGCGCCGTGGAAACGAACGATTGCATCGCCGTGTCCGAACTCGTCGTCGACGGCACCCATTGGCATACATGTGCGCTCGACGCCGCGCAACCGCTCGGCGATGCGGGCATCCGCGTGCCACGGTTGAGTGTCGGCCCCCGTGACCATATCGGCATCGACGGCGCGAACGGCACAGGAAAATCAACCGTCGTGCGCGCGTTGCTCGCGTCGGTCGCCGACACGTTGCCGACACTCACCATCACCCAGATCCCCGCTCCCGACGCACACGTACGGCTGCTCGACGAACTACGTCATCTGGACAACAGTGAACGCGCGCATGTGCTGTCGATGGCCGCGCAACTCAACGCCGACCCCGGCCGTATGACGTCGGGGGAGCGGCTCAGCCCAGGGGAGGCGCAGAAGCTCGCGTTGTGCCTCGGGCTGCTGCGCGCGCCGCAGCTCATCATGCTCGACGAACCGACGAACCACCTCGACGTGCACTCGAAGCAGGCGTTGGCGCGTTTCCTGCGCGGCTATGCGGGCGCGCTCGTCATCGTGAGCCACGAACGGTGGTTCCTCGATGAGGTATGCGGTTTTGAAGACGACGCGCGCACGGTATCATGACGGCACAGGGACGAGAAAAGGACACGCCAATGCCACTGACATACCACTATTGCTCGCTGCAGACCGCGTGCGCGATTGTGTCGAACGCGTCGCTGCGGCTGTGCGACATCACAAAATCCAACGATTCCGCCGAAATCACGTACGGATACGCGGCGGCGAACGCGAGCCTCGACCGTGCGGGGCTCATCAGTGGACACGGCGCGGCGTTGCGGTTCACCGACGATTGGACCGACCTGTTGCGCCCCGAATACCGCACGTTGCTGCGTGAGGCGCTCACCGAGCACGTGTTGCCGCCGAACCGGCTGTGCTATGCGGCGTGCCTTTCCGAAGTGGGCGACCAGTTGAGTCAATGGCGCGCATACGGCGACGACGGACGAGGCGTCGCGCTCGGCTTCGACCTGTCACCGTTCGCGCACGCTCGGCCGTCGTTCACGGTTGGCGACGACGACGGACACCCGTTGCAGACGCATATGATGACGATGTACCGGCCGATCGTCTACGGACATGAGCGCAGCGCCGCGTATTTCGACGCACTCGCCTCGCGCATGGCGCGCGACGTGCACGACCTGCGCGTCGCCGACGCCGCGCATCGCGACGTGATACGCGCGCGTCTGCTCGACGCGACGCTCGAGTTCATCGCGTCGACGGCGTTCTGCAAGAAACGCTTCTTCCATGAGGAATGCGAATGGCGTCTTGCGGTATGGGGGCCGAATGCGAACGTCGACGGCTTCGAAACGCTTCCGGACGCGCTTGTGCGCGCGTTGCCGCGGCGCTTCCCGCGCATCGTCACGTCGGCGCGATGCGGTGTGCTGCCGCGCGTCGACCGCCTTGTGCCGACGATCGACCTTGGACTCGACCTCGGCGCGACGCTGCGCGCCGTCATCATCGGACCACGGTGCGCGGCGAGCGCGCAGGACATCAGGATGCTGCTCGCGGACGCGGGTGTGCACGACGTGGACATCGTGCATTCACGCGGCACCTATCGGTGACGTCGTACAACGGGCCGCACCATGCATGGGACGGCCGTCTTGTTGTCTGCGCTCGACCCTAAGTTGTGTACCTGTAATCAATAGTCCAGGTCTGCACCTTGTACCGCGGACCCAGATAGACAAGGACGATTCCCATGGCACAGCACACCATCTCCATAACGGTCAACGGCGAAGCGAAGGAGGTGGATGCGGACCAGACGGGCGTCGACCTGTTCGCCGACGACAAGAACATCATCGCCGTACGTCTCAACGGGGAACCCCGTGACCTCTACACACCGCTCAACGACGGCGACACCGTCGAATCGATCGCGCTCGATTCGCCCGACGGCGTCGCGATCATGCGTCATTCGGCGACGCACGTCATGGCGCAGGCCGTCCAGGAGATCCGCCCCGACGCGAAACTCGGCATCGGGCCGGTCATCGAAAACGGCTTCTACTACGACTTCGACGTCACGGACCCGTTCACCCCGGAGGACCTCAAGACGATCGAGAAGCACATGCAGCGCATCATCAAATCCGCGCAGCGCTTCTCGCGCCGCGTCGTGACCGAACAGGAGGCGCTCAACGAGGAAGCGGATCAGCCGTACAAGATCGAGCTCATCAAGGACAAGGAGGATGCGCTCGACACCGAAGCCACCGTCGAGATCAGCGACAAAGAGCTGAGCATGTACGACAACATCGACCGTGACGGCAACGTCGTGTGGACCGACCTGTGCCGAGGGCCGCACCTGCCGAACACGCGCTTCATCAAGGCGTTCAGGCTCGAACGCGCCGCGGCCGCCTATTGGAAGGGCTCCGAGGCGAACCCGATGCTCCAGCGCATCTACGGCGTCGCGTTCCCGACGAAGGAGGAGCTCAAAGCGTACCAGACGCGCATGGAGGAGGCCGCGAAGCGCGACCACCGCAAGCTCGGCCAGGAAATGGACCTGTTCTCGTTCCCCGAGGAGATCGGACCGGGCCTCGCCGTGTTCCACCCGAAGGGCGCGGCCATCATCAACGCGATGGAGGACTATTCGCGCGAGATGCACCGCAAGCACCACTACAGCTTCGTGCAGACCCCGCACATCACGAAGGGCGGCCTGTATGAGACGTCCGGCCATCTGCAGTGGTACAAGGACGGCATGTACCCGCCGATGCACCTCGACGAGGAGAAGGACGAGGACGGCAACATCGTCAAGCAGGGCTTCGACTACTACCTCAAGCCGATGAACTGCCCGATGCACAACCTCATCTTCAAGTCGCGCCAGCGTTCGTACCGCGAACTGCCGCTGCGCCTCTTCGAGTTCGGCACCGTCTACCGCTATGAGAAGTCCGGCGTCGTGCACGGCCTGACGCGTGTGCGCGGTCTGACCCAGGACGATTCGCACATCTACTGCACGCGCGAGCAGATGCGCGACGAGCTCAAGAACCTGCTCAACTTCGTGCTCAACCTGCTCAAGGACTACGGCCTGAACGACTTCTACCTCGAGCTGTCCACGAAGGACGAGCACAAGTTCGTCGGATCGGACGAGATCTGGGAAGAGGCGACGAACAC
>Dunbar_p2__coassemble_1535_pt1 | contig 17015 bp, 10 predicted proteins | sample Dunbar_p2__metabat2_high_PE_041 | metagenome-assembled genome bin Dunbar_p2 | reverse complement strand
CGAAGGACGCCGACGAGGCCAACTCCTTCACCGGCAAGATCGCCCGCGCCCAGGTTCAGGACGCCGAGTGATCTGATCTGATTTGCGAACGGGGGCCGCACAACGACATGTTGTGCGGCCCCCGTTCGCGTATCTCGGCATCTTTGGGTGTCGAGGTGTGCGAATGAATGATAGAGGGCTCCCCAAATAAGACAGGAGAGCCCCACCCGCTACCGCTTCTTCCAACGATAGACGATGGCCGCCATCACCAGCATGCAGCCAATGAGGGCGTATGGTGCATCGAGTCTTGAAACAAGCATCGACAACACTGCCATCAACATCACGCCGGAATCATCCGGCTTGGGGTTTTGGGTGTTCATATGACACACTCCATTGTTATGATGCGCTGCCATCAAGGGCAACGCACAGCGTCACCCCGACGAATGCCAGAGCGGCCACACAGACGGTGAGCGAAACCGTCCTTGTGGCACATACATCCTAACTGGTATCATGGAACCACGGTGGACATCTGAGCGACCGTTCCAAGAACGGAGATGGCACACCCCATTGTTAAGCGATAGGCCGGTTCGAAAGAGCCGGCCTTCACTCTTTCCATACCAAACACGGGCAGTGAGGCTTCAAGTGCGACGGAAGGCGGCATATGGGCATATAGGAAACAACGTGAGCATTCTGCTTGGGCTCCAGCAGTATGACGGTTTCTTGGAATCTGCGATGCCACGGAAAAGTTATAACAAGTATAACAACTATAACAAGTATGAAAAAGTATAACAGCGCACTGTTTTGGCACGTGCCATGACATCTGCTACATTGGTGTTCCATGTGTGGAAGAGCCATGATGGCGAAGGTTGCAGCGGTCATTCCCTGCGCGCGTTGATGCTCATCCTCTGCCTTCCATGATCCGGTGATCCGGATACATCCAACCAAATGAACCATATGCGGCGCAGCCGGTCGGCTGACGTCTGCCGCAGCATGCCACCAATCGATGTTCAGGAAACGCCCGCGATCACGGGCCTCGCCTCGCATGCGCGCAGACCGCCGCTTCATCGAGGAAGTGAACCATCATGACCACAACACATGTGCAATCATGGCGCACCCAGGTCGCGTTGTTGCTCGCCGGGCAGACGCTTTCGCTCATCGGGTCGAGCGTCGTGCAGTACGCAATCGTCTGGCATCTCGTCATGCGCACCGATTCCGGCGCCGTCATGACCGTGACGACACTGTGCGCCGCCCTGCCGCAGGCGATCGTCTCGCTGTTCGGCGGCGTGTGGGCCGACCGTTGGAACCGCAAGGCGCTCATTATGCTGCCCGACGCGCTCATCGCCCTGGCGACCATCGCGTTGGCGCTGTCCATCGCCAACGGCGGCGAGGCGCTTGCGCTGTTCTTCGTCATCCTCATGATCCGCTCGGCCGGTGGGGGCGTGCAGGCGCCCGCCGTGCAGTCGTTCATTCCCGACATCACGCCCGAGGAGAAGCTGCTGCGTGTCAACTCGATCAACGGCACGATCCAGTCGGTCAACATGATCGCCGCGCCCGCGATCGCGGCCGTGCTCATCAACGTCATGCCGCTGTGGGCGATCCTGTACGTCGACGTGACGACCGCGGTCGTCGGCATCGCGTTCGTCGCGCTGATCCGTGTGCGTGGCGCGGGGCGTACGCGGCCGGACGAAGCGCCATCGGCCTTCGCCGAGATGCGCGCAGGGCTGCGCTACGCGTGGCGCTACCCGCGGATCCGCAGTGTGCTCGTCTCGTACGCGCTCGTGTGCTTCGTCAACATCGCGCCGATGAACCTCACGCTGCTGCTCATGAACCGCGGTTTCCAAGGGGAGGCCCTCGATTTGGGATTCACCGTGCTCGAAACCGCCTCCGACAAGCTCGCCGCGAACGAGATGGCGTGGAGCGTGGGCATGGTGGTCGGAGGCGCGCTGCTGGCGACGGTCGGGGCGAAACTGTTCCATGACAACATGGCGCTGCTCGCCGCCGCGTTCTTCGGCATGGGCATAGGCATGGTCGCGCTCGGGTTGGCTCCGACACTGCTCGTCTATCTCCTCGTCGATTTCCTCATCGGCGTGAGCACGGCGATCGGCACATCGCCCACATACACGTTGCTGCAGCAGGAGACCGAATCCGACATGCAGGGGCGCGTCTTTGGGCTGCTCACCACGTTCTCCGGATTCGGCACGCCGCTCGGCATGCTTGTGTTCGGTCCTCTCGCCGATGTGGTGGATGTGCGCGCGATCTTCATCGTGGGTGGTGTGCTGACAATCCCGTTCGGTGTGTGGCTGCTGCGGGTGGATGGGCGGTGGGCGCGCGAAGTGAGATAGCCGTCTTGGCGCACCCTTTCGTTTTCCGCTATGGGTAGTGTTTCTTCCGCTACGGGTAGTGCGTATGTATCGGAAAACAATATGATATGACCCGTTTTGCACTACCCGTAGCGGCAAGAGCCACTACCCGTAACGAAGAGGGGTTGACCACCACGGGCACCACGGCCACCGCGCCGTGCACTACCCCGCATACGGCAGCGCCGGCAGGTCGGTGCCGTTGAACAGCGGCGCGGGGCCCCAGCTCCTCCACGCATACCGCACGGTGGCAGGGGAGGGGATTCGGGCCGCGGCCACGCGCACCGTCATACAATCGCCGCTGCTGGTGTCCGGCAGGATCCGCGCGGCCGCCGCCGCATACACGCCGTCCGCGCCGGCGACCTCGAACCCTGACTCGCCGGCGTCGCGTGCTCCGGTCTCGCCGAGCGCCGCACGCAGTGTATCCGGCGTCGTGCCGCACCAGTGCAGTCCGCGCGCGTTGGCAAAGGTCACGTCGAGCGCGCCGCCCTCCGCCGGCGCCACGCTCGCCACGTGCGGGCTTTCCGCCTCAATGTCCGCGCGCCCGTACACTCCGCGCAGCGCCATGTTCGCGATGCGCGTGCCGACGGTCGTCTTGTCGAGCGGGTGGATGTTGTCGAACTCGCCGCAGTCCATCGTGCACACGAGCAGCACGTCGTCGAGCGTCTCGCTCGCGTCGAGCTGCGCCGCGCGGATGACGGGCCAGTGCAGCGGATCCTCGCCGCGCGCGGCCATTTGGCCGTCAATCCACTGCGGCAGCTGCACCACGATGAACGGCAGCGCGCGCGCCGCGGCATCGGTCTGGTACCCGACCTCCGGCTCCTCATACCCGGCGAGATTCCACAAGGTGCGCCATTCCTCGATGAGCAGGCCGAGTAACTCGCGGTACGACTCGCATTGCGCCTCGTCCTCCTCGCCTTGGTACCAGAGGAATCCGCGCAATATGTACGGCGCCACACGGCGCACCATTGCCTCGTATGGCGCGCTCACACGGCGTTCGGAGAACGGCGTGACCGGCGGCGGCCACGGGCAGGGGCCGATTTCCGCGTCGATCTGCGGCTGGGTGATGCCGGGGTGGGCCTCTTTCATCGCCGCGACATCGTTGTTCCACCGGTCGAACACCGTCTGCCACTCGTCCGCCTCGGCGCGCATCTGTTCCTCGGTCTTGCCGGCGATCGCCGCCTCATACCGCTCGACGTACGGGCGGCCGGCGTCGGAGCCGATCAGGGTGGCACGGCTCATCCAGCTGGTGATCGACGTGCCGCCGATGTAGCAGTCGATGATGCCGACGGCCACATCCGCGCCGAGTTGCGCGCGCAGACGGGTGCCGAAATGGTAGGCGACCGCCGACATGCCGGCTACTTGCGGGGCCACCGCGGGATTCCATCCGGAAGCGGACTCCGCGGCTTCGTCGACGCGGCCCGCCTTGGGCGTGTTGTAGAAACGCAGCAGTGGGTCGGTGGCCGCGGCAATCGCCTCGGCGCCGTGTTCGCTCGTGTGCAGTTCGAGCTCCATGTTGCTTTGGCCCCCGGCGAGCCATACCTCACCGATCATCACATCGGTGAAGTCCACACGGTCTGTTTCATGTGAAACACGCATGGTATACGGGCCACCCGCTGGCAGGGAGGGTAGGATGGCAAGCCATGAGGCCTCGGGTGCGGGCGTATCTGCACCATTGGGCGTCTGTACTGCGGCCACCGTCTGCGCTACAGCCATCGTCTGTGCGACGGTCACGCCTTGCGCATCGGTCAGGGATGCCACCACACGCTCACCGGCCGGTGCCGTGCCGAACACGGCGATCGGTGTCTCGCGCTGCAGCACCATATGGTCGCTGAACACTGCGGCCACGCGCAGCGAGCCGTTGCGCGTGCGGTCCGCCGCGTCGGTATGTGCCTCTCCATCCGCGACCCCGCTCGCCCCCGGTGCGATTCCCGTCACTGTGACCATGCTGTTGTTCCTCCGTCCCATTCCGTGTTCAGTGTCTATGCGCGTTCCGGCCTGCTCACTGTCCCCACACATCGTCGCCGAACGTGGCGATATACGCGCACAATTCGCGCGCCATCTCCTCGTCCTCGGCGATGCGCGGATGCCCAGGTGTGCCGCTTCCCGCGCGCGAGTATCCGAAATACGTCACGAGTGGATCGCCGACGGCCGCGCCGGCCTCGCGGATCGCGCGGTCCCACATGTCGCTGTGTTCGAGGACGGTCGTCGTGCAGATGATGCGCGCGCGCGGATAGCGGCCGCGCAGCGCGCGCACGAAGTCGGCGTAGCGTGCGCGCCAATGCGCGGACGTGCGCCCGTCGTAGTCGTCCTCCATGAAATCGTCCGGATGGGAATCGTTCTGACCGAGCGCGATGACGACGATCTGCGGTGCGTAGTCGTCGAACGCCCACGTGCTCGTCTCGCCGAGTGCGGGATTGTAACGGACACGGTCCCAGATGCTTTCCATGCCGATGTAGTCCGGTGCGTTGAACCAGCCGATGCCGTCGATCAGCGGTGCGCCGCCCTGCGCGATGATGCGCAGGTCCGCGCCGAGCATACGCGCCGCGATCGCGCCGTACGAATACCACGCGTTGCTGTAGCTCGTCAGATCGATGTCCGGATCGGCTTCGCCGGTGTAGAGGACCGCTTCGTTGCGCTCGCCGCAGCTCACCGAATCACCGTAGATCTCGATGCGGCGTTCGCTCGGGGCATGCCGCGGCGGCGCGATGCGCGCGTCATCGTCGATGCCGACGCCGATGAATTCCAAGTAATGCATGCCGCCGTCCTGACGTTTGAACACGACCGCCTCGTGGTCGATGTCCGGCAGGTCGTCCGCGATCAGTAGTGTGAGCGCGCCCTCGTCCTCTTCGGCGTACGGTGGCAGCTCCGGTTCCGCGGGGGAGGGGACGCGCACACTATACTGCGTGTTGTCGATGATGACGCCGAGGCGGATATCGCCGTAATTCCAATGGTTGCGCAGTTTCACGCGCAGCGAGGTGCCGGTGAAGCGGAAGCGCGCCTGCGTGTACGGGAACACCCACAGTTGTCCGTCGTCGGTTTGTTCTGTACGTCCTTGGTATTGAAACGCTTGATTCGTAGATGCGATGAACTGCATGACACTCCTTTGGCTGCATCGCGTATGTTGTTTGCCGCTGTGCGCGACCGCGGACGCGCGCTGTGCTCCGCTCTGTACCGATGATAGTCGAGCCGCGAAACGCGACATGCTGAAGCGCTCAAGTAGTTCGATGATGCGATGTATGATGAGCATATATATATTGATACAGTTATCAATAATGTGACGATTCGATGGCGCATCGCTGCGGCGTTGAGGAAGAAAACGGCGGAACGTCAACGAAAGGGGCGGCAGACATGGCAGAGCGGTTCCCGAAGGGATTCCTGTTCGGCACGGCGACGGCGGCGTACCAGATCGAAGGTGCGGCGGAAGAGGACGGGCGCACGCCGTCGATCTGGGACACGTTCTCGCACACCGGGCACACGTTGAACGGCGACAGCGGCGACGTCGCCGACGATTTCTACCACCGTTGGGAAGACGACCTCAAACTGCTGCGCGACCTCGGCGTGAACGCGTACCGTTTCTCGATCGGCGTACCGCGCATCATCCCGACCGCGGACGGCAAACCGAACGAAGACGGACTCGACTTCTACGAGAAGATCACCGACCGTCTGCTCGAATACGGCATCGCGCCAATCGTGACGCTCTACCATTGGGACCTGCCGCAATACATGGCGTCCGCGGACGGACGTGAAGGCGGATGGCTCGCGCGCGACACCGCGTACCGTCTCGCGGAGTACGCGGGCATCGTCGCGAAACGCCTCGGCGACCGCGTGCACACGTACACGACGCTCAACGAACCGTGGTGCTCGACATACCTCAGCTACGGCGGCGCCGAACACGCTCCCGGCCTCGGCGGCGGTCCGCTCGCGTTCCGCGCCGTGCACCACATCAACCTCGCGCACGGCCTCATGTGCGAAGCGGTACGCGCCGAAGCGGGCACGAAGTCCGAACTGTCCGTCACATGCAACCTGCAGATCAGCCGCGGCGACGCGGACGCCGTGCACCGTCTCGACCTGATCGCGAACCGCGCGTTCCTCGACCCGATGCTGCGTGGACGCTACCCGCAGGAGCTCTTCGCGATCACGAAGGGCATCTGTGATTGGGACTTCATCCGTGACGGCGACCTCAAACTCATCAACCAACCCATCGACGTGCTCGGCCTCAACTACTATTCGACGAACCTCGTCAAGATGAGCGACCGTCCGCAGTTCCCGCAAAGCACAGCCGCGTCGACGAACCCAGGTGCGAGCGACGTCGATTTCCTCCCGACACCGGGACCGCATACGGACATGGGATGGAACATCGATCCGGACGCGCTCTACGAAACCCTCGTGCGCCTCAACGACGACTATCCGGGAATGCCACTCGTCGTCACCGAGAACGGCATCGCGTGCCCGGACAAGGTCGAAGTGGGCCCCGACGGTGTCAAGATGGTGCACGACGACGACCGCATCGACTATCTGCGCCGCCATCTCGACGCCGTCCGCCGCGCGATCGAGGAAAGCACCGATGTGCGCGGCTACTTCGCATGGTCGCTGATGGACAATTTCGAATGGGCGTTCGGCTACAGCAAGCGCTTCGGGCTGCTCTACGTCGACTACGAATCGCAGGAGCGCGTCAAGAAGGACAGCTTCATGTGGTACCGCGATTTCATCGCCGAGCACAGCGCGCGCTGAGCACCGGTGCGCTGGGCGCGTGGTCGCCGATGCCGCAGTATGCGTCCTTCTGTTGCGTGTGTATGGCTGGAGTTGGCGACAGCGCCACACCATACGACCGTGTACAGCGGCTATATGGCTGCGAGTGGCGGCGCCACCGCATAGTGCAGCCATTTATACGATCTGTCGATGACATGGGTATGCCGTTGTGCAGGAAGCTCCGCACTCCGGTACGCTGAGCGTCGCGTAATCGTACCGTGGTGCGTCATTTGCTGCGGGGCGCACCGGTGCAAGTCGATGAGGACACGCCGAAAGCGTGAAGCGCTTAATAGTTGCAGACATCGAATCTGACGATGATGTCGATTGTCGAGGACGTCGAAATACATCGGTTGTGCAAATCGAAATCGCTGGAAATACTAAGAATATAGTCGATTTGATGATAACGCTCGCATAGTGCATGATAGAAGCATCGTGGTGCATGACACGACGGAATTACTTAAGCGCTTGACAAGCTGGGTGAGGTCGGTTATATTGATTCCATCGTTCATCTCGGGCAGGCAGAGAAGCCGAGAGGTGATCAAAGCTCATTGCTGAGCTGGACGTCGGCGACGGCGCCCAAGAGAACCAGGAAGGACACAGGAATGAACGTCAAGAAGATTGCGGCGGCTGGTATCGCGGCGGCGTGCCTCGTGAGCGTTGCGGCTTGCGGCGGCAACGGCGGCAACGGTGCGGGCGAGAACAACAAAGCCGGCATCACGTATCCGGAGATCAAGCTTGGGGAGACGGGCAAGGATCTCAAGGCCGAGATCACGTTCTTCAACGGACGTACCGACATGGGTCTCGCGACGTACCCGGGCAAGAACTGGGAGTCCTATATGAAGGACTTCAACGCGATGTACCCGAACATCAAGGTCAAGATCCAGACCGATTCGAACTACGCGGACTCCGCCCTCACGCGCCTCCAGGCGAACAACGATTCGTGGGATGTCATGATGATCCCGGCGGTCGACCGCTCCGAATTCGCGAACTACTTCGTCTCCTACGGCAAGACCGAGGACATGGACAAGGAAATCAAGCTCGCGAACGAGAAAGCCTACGACGGCCAGACCTACGGCATCGCGACCGACGGCCAGACCTCGGGCATCGTCTACAACGCGAAGGTCTTCAAGGAAGCGGGCATCAAGGAACTGCCGAAGACCCCGGAGGAGTTCCAGGCCGACCTCAAGCTCATCAAGGAGAAGACGAAGGCGATTCCGCTGTACACGAACTTCGCCGAGGATTGGGCGATGGGCGCATGGGATGCCTACATCGGCGGCAACGCAACGGGCGATCCGAAGTTCATGAACCAGGTCATGCCGCATGACAAGACCCCGTTCAAGAAGGACGACAAGGCCCCGGACACCCACCCGTACGCCGTCTACAAGACGCTCTACGACGCGGTCGCGAACGGCTGCACCGAAGAGGATTACTCGACGACCGATTGGGAGTCCTCGAAGGGCAAGATGAACAACGGCGAAATCGCGACGATGGTGCTCGGCGCATGGGCTGTCCCGCAGATGAAGCAGGCGGGCGACCATCCGGACGACGTGCAGTACATGCCGTTCCCGATCACCGTTGACGGCCAGCAGTACGCGACGCTCGCGGGCAACTACTCGATGGGCATCAACAAGAACTCCGACGCCGACCGCCAGAAGGCCGCGATGATCTTCGTCAAGTGGATGACCGAGAAGTCGGGCTACGCGAAGAACGAAGGCGGCATCCCGATCGTCAAGGACGACAACACCTACCCGGAGACCTACGAGCACTTCAAGGACGTCAAGCTCATCGTTGACGACCCGGCGAAGGAAGGCGAAGAGGACCTCTTCGCGGACATCAACTCCGATTCCGAGCTCGGCATCAACAACGGCAACGGCAAGAAGATCCAGGACATCGTCGTGGACGCCGCGAACAAGTCGAAGACGATCGACCAGATCATGGGCGAGTGGGACCAGAAGTGGGGTGCGGCTGTCGAATCTGAAAGCTGACCCTAGGCGTTAGGGCGCTGAACGTGCCCCAACGCGCCCCCTCTTTTCTTGGCGAAGGCCGGAACGTTACTCCTCAGGCGTTCCGGCCTTCGTTGTGTGTATATGGTGGGCGTGGTGTGGGCGTGGTGCGTGCGTCCGGTTTAGCAGTTGGCGCCTACGGATTGGGACGCGGACGCGGTGGTTTGTGTCCGGAGTGGCAGTTGGCGCCTTTCGATTGGGACGCTGCGTCTGGTTTCGCAGTTGGCGCCTGCCGATTGGGATGCTGCGTCTGGTTTCGCAGTTGGTGCCGATGGGTTGGGCCGCTGCGTCCGTTTTCGCAGTTGGTGCCTGCGAATTGGGATGCGCGGGGGGTGGTTTGCGTCCGGGTTGGCAGTTGGCGCCGGCAGATTGGGATGCACAGGAGTTGGTTTTCGGGCCGGTTGATAGTTGGCTCCGATGAGGTCGGACGCAGCGTTCGGTTCCGTAGATAGTGCCTGCGGATCGGGTCGTGGAAGAGGTGGTTTGTGTCCGGGTTAGTAGTTGGCGCCTGCCAATGGGGGCGCTGCGTCCGTTTTCGCGGTTGGTGCCTGCGGATCGGGATGCGCAAGGGGTTGTTTGCGGGTGGGTTGGCAGTTGGCGCCGGCAGATTGGGATGCTGCGTCCCGTTTCATAGGAGGCGGCTGCCGATTGGGATGCGCAGGTGGTGGTTTGCGGGTGGTTTTGCAGTTGGTGCCGATGGGTTGGGTCGCTGCGTCCGGTTCTGTAGTGGATGCCGATAGGTTGGGTCGCGTAGAGGTTGGTTCGCGGGTGGTTTCGTAGTTGGGTTCTGCCGATTGGGACGCTGCGTCCCGTTTCGCAGTTGCTGCCGGCAGTATGGAACGCGGACGTGGTTGTTTGTGGGTGGAGTGGCAGTTGACGCCTGCGGATTGGGACATGCGGGGTGGGATGGCGACCGATCTGGGACCGATCTGTGACCGATACAGTTGGGGCCACTGGGGTTGGGGCCTGGGGATTGGCGCAAGGGTGCGCGCTCGAGACACGCCGAAGGTCGCGGATATCGTAGTTATGCGCTTAAGCGTCGGATGTCGCGGTGTCGGCGGGCGGCGTCGACGGTGGCGGAAAACAGAATCGTTGGTATTTCAAGGAAAGTGAGGAGAAGAGATGTGTGTCGTCGTATATCGGAGGAGTCGGGGAACCGTGTGAAAGAGGCGGTTGTTTCAGTGAATGGGATATCGGGTGGATGGTACATGGATGGAGACGCCGATGTGTGGCGGTGTGGAGGGTGGGGGTGTTGAAATCGTTGGAAAATAAAGGGAAATGAAGTTGAAGGCAATTGTGGTCGATGTGTCGGCGCGACGATTGCGCACAGTGCGCGCGCCTACTATGCGACACGGCGTAACTTAAGCGCTTGACAAACTGGAATGGTGCGGTTATATTGATGCCATCACTTATCACAGGCAGGCAGAGAAGCCTGAGGTGGGTATTTCTGAAAGACTCATGGCTGAGTCGGGAGGAAGCGCGGATGCCCCGGCATCGGCGGAAGGATAAGGAAGGAACAGCCATCATGACTACCACACAGCCGAACGCAGTGGTCGCGGAGCAGTCCGCTGCGGATATCCCGTTCAACAAGCATCGCAGGGATTGGAAGAAGACGGGCATCATCGTCCTCTTCTGCTTCCTGCCGATCGCGCTCCTCGTCGTCTTCACCTATCTGCCGTTCTTCCAGATGTGCGGATACAGCTTCTACAAGATGAAGTACATCGGTACGCCGAAGTTCATCGGCATGAAGAACTACACCGATATCTTCACCCGTCCGGACCTGCTCGCGACGCTCAAGCTGTCGCTCTACTACATGGTCGGCGCCCTCATCCAGGTCGCGCTCGCGCTCTACCTCGCGACCGTCCTCGCGTTCAAGGTCAGGGGCGGCGCGTTCTTCAAGGGGGCGATGTTCTTCCCGTACCTCATCAACGGCATCGCGATCGGCTTCATCTTCAAGTTCTTCTACACCCGCGGCTACGTGCTCGATTCCGTCCTCCAATGGTGCGGTTTCGACCTCCAGAACCTGCCGTACTGGCTGCGTGACCAGAAAGTCAACAACTGGTCGCTTGTCGCCTCCTCGGTCTGGAGGTACCTCGGCCAGACGATGATCCTGTTCATCGGCGCGATCATGTCGATCGACGGTTCGCTCTACGAGGCGGCCGAGATCGATGGCGCGAACAAGTGGCAGCAGTTCAAGCACATCATCCTGCCTGGCATCCAGACGATCCTCGTCCTCAACATCATCCTCTCGATCACCGGTTCGCTCTCCGCATTCGAAGCCCCGTACGTCATCACGTCCGGCGCGAACGGCACGGGCACGTTCTTCGTCCAGATGGACAAGATCGCGCACTCCGACCAGAAGGTCGGCCTTGCGTCCGCGATGGCTGTGGTCCTGCTCATCATCATCATGATCTGCGCGCTGCTGCAGAAGATCGTCATGGGCTGGCTGTTCCGCGACTCCGACGACGGCACCGCGAAGGCCCGCAAGCATGCGCAGAAGGTCGAGAAGCGGCGCAGGAAGGCGCTGCGCCAGGCCAACAAGGTCAAGGTCGGCAATGCCCCGCTCTTCAAGAACGGCGCCAATAAGGAAGCCGAGGCGTGACTGGCATGACAAGCGAAACGATCACCCCGGATATGCAAACGCACTCGCAGAAAGGAAAGGCCATGGAAGCCTCCGTCGAAAAGGTGAGCGTCTGGTACCACGTGCGCCGCTGGGTACTCTCCTTCCTGAAGTACTTCAGCCTCGTATTCATCACGTTCTGCATCCTGCTGCCGCTCGCATCATGCGTGTGGACGGCCGCGAAGACCGACGCCGAATACAAGACCGGCGACGTCATGGCGATGCCGCACAACTGGTTCAACTTCCAGAACTATGCGGACGCGTTCAAGCTCTCGAACATGGCCGTCGCGTTCCGCAACTCGTTCATCGTCCTCGTGTGCGTCTGCTTCATGACGACGATCATCGGCACCCAGCTCGCCTACGTGCTGAGCCGCTTCCAGTTCCCGGGCAACGCGTTCATCCGCGGTGCCTTCACGATCGCGGCGCTCCTGCCGGGCATCGCGATGCAGGTCGCGGTCTACAAGATCATGGGCAGCCTCGGCATGATCAACTCGCTGTGGGGTTACATCATCATGTCGATGGGCACCGATGTCATTTCGATCTACATCTTCATCCAATACTTCGAAAACCTGTCGATATCACTTGACGAAGCGGCGATGATCGATGGCGCAAGCTACTTCACGATCTACGGCCGCATCCTGCTGCCGCTGCTCAAGCCGGCAATCGTCACGGCCCTCATCCTCAAGGGCGTCGGCATCTACAACGAGTACTACGCCGCGAACCTCTATCTGCAAGACAAACAGAAGCTCGGCACCGTGGCCATCTCGCTCTACGCCTTCACCGGCCCGCAGGGCTCGAAGTACAACCTGATCTGCGCAGGCGTCATCGTGACGCTGCTGCCCGCCCTGATCCTGTTCCTGATCTTCCAGAAGCAGATCTACAACGGCGTCGCGGCAGGCGCAGTCAAGGAGTAACCACAAGACTTACCCTTCCCCTTTCCTCACCATCAGGGAGCCGTGCCGATCATATTCCGTGCGGCACGGCTCCCGTTCTTTCCCCATTCAATATTCGTTCAGTTTTCGTACATAGTCTGACCATGTATCCAACATCCAGGAGCACGATATGACCAACACCCCATCCACGTTCTCCCCGCTTTCGAGCGGTTGGACCGTCACCGCGATGAACCCGGAGGTCGTTCCCGATGACCTGCGCGACAAGCTCGCGGCAGGCATCCCCGCGACCGTCCCGGGCGAAGCGACGCTCGACCTGCTCAACGCGGGGCTCATCCCCGACCCCTTCGACGGTGACAACGAGAACAAGCTCCAGTGGACCGGCGACGTCGATTGGCGCTTCACATGCACGTTCGAATGGCATGACGACGGCAACACGCGCCACGACCTCGTCGCGTACGGCCTTGACACCGTCGCGACCATCGCGATCAACGGCGACCCGGTCGGCGAGACGCAGAACTGCCACCGCTCGTACCGTTGGGACGTGCGTGAGCTGCTCAAGGACGGCGAGAACGTCCTGACCGTCACGTTCATGTCCCCGGTGCGCTATTCCGACGCCGAGGAGCAGCGCCGCGGCTACTATCCGCACACCGAGCACCATGCATTCAACCAGATCCGCAAGCCGAGCTATTCGTTCGGTTGGGACTGGGGCATCGACGTCGCGAACGCCGGCATCTGGCGTGAGATCGGCATCGATTCGTGGTCCGGCGTGCGCCTTGCCGAGGTCCGTCCGCTCGTCGACGTCGCGTCCGACGGCACCGGCATCCTCAACGTGCACGTCAAGGTCGAGCGCGAAGGCCACGGCCGCATCATGAGCCCGATGGACGCCCACAAGTTCCAGACGCCCGTCCCGGTCCATGTGACGCTCGAAGGCTACGGCACGATGCTTGAGGCCGACGGATCCGTCGACCAGGGCCGCGACGAGGCGACGGTCACAATCGCCGTCCCCGACGCGAAGCTGTGGTGGCCGCTCGGCTACGGCGACCAGCCGCTCTACGCCGTCGGCGTCAAGGCCGGCGCCGACCTGCAGGCCGAATGGAAGGGCCGCATCGGTTTCCGCACGACGCACGTCGATACGCGCGCCGACGACCTCGGACGTCCGTTCCAGATCTACGTCAACGACGTCCCCGTGCACGCGCATGGCTACAACTGGATTCCCGATGACGCATTCATCGCGCGCGTGACGAAGAAGGATTACGAACGCGGCATCCGCGACCTCGTCGAATCGAATTCGAACATGGTGCGCATCTGGGGCGGCGGCATCTACGAAGCCGACGAATTCTACGACCTGTGCGACGAATATGGTGTCATGGTGTGGCAGGACTTCATGCTCGCTTGCGCCGCGTATCCCGAGGACGCCGAGACGAAGGAAGAGGTCGAGGCCGAGGCGCGCGAGGCGATCGTGCGTCTGTCACCACACCCGAGCCTCATCGTCTGGAACGGTTCGAACGAGAACTACGTCGCCTACGCCGAATGGGGCGGTTACAAGCAGGCCGTGCGCGACGACGACCTTCCGGCGAACGAATACGGCTACGGTGAAAAGGGCTGGGGCGATTACTACTACGCCGAACTCTTCCCGCAGCTGCTCGCCGACCTCGACCCGACGCACGTCTACCTGCCGAGTTCGCCGATGAGCTTCACGAAGTTCACGAACGCGAACTGGGACACCGACGGCACGATGCACATCTGGGACGCGTGGAATCGCAAGGACTACCGCATCTATGCCGAGTACACGCCGCGCTTCGCCGACGAATTCGGCTATCAGGCGCCCCCGGCATGGAGCACGCTCGTCGGCGCCGTGCATGATGAGAAGCTTGAGCCGTTCGGCAAGCAGATGCTCGTGCACCAGAAGGCGATGGGCGGCAACTACAAGCTCGCGCGCGGCATGCGCTCGCATCTGACGCCGGGCCAGCTCGACGACGTGAGCTTCGGCGGCGTCGTCAACGGCAAGCCGAGCGACGGCGCACACAGCTGGCTCATCCCGACCGACAACTGGGACGACATCCAGGATTGGCATTGGGCATGCCAGCTCCAGCAGGCGCATGCGATGAAGTTCGGCGTCGAGCATATGCGTTCGCTTGCGCCGGTCAACGCAGGTGCGCTCATCTGGCAGCTCAACGACGACTGGCCGGTCGTCTCGTGGGCGGCCGTCGACTTCAACGGCCACCGCAAGCCCGTGTGGTACGCGTCGCGCGACTTCTTCGCGCCGCGTCTCGCGACGATCCAGCCGCGTACGTCCGAAGCGTACCGCGAAACGCACAGCTGGGAAGGCGTCAAGGTCGGCGCCGACCACTTCGAGCTCATCGTGCTCAACGACACCCGCGAACCCGTCAAGGACACGTGGACGGTGCAGCGTGTGACATTTGGCGGCGACGTCCTCGCGACGCAGACGATCGATGTCGACCTCGACGCGACGTCGCACAAGGGGTACACGCTCAACGATGACATCGTCGATTATGACGATCCGAACGCCGAACTGATCATCGCGACACCTTCCGATGATGCGTTCGCGCGCGTCGTCTACAACCCGGCCGAAGTCATCGACCAGTCGCTCGCGGCGCCCGCGGAGGCGTTCACAACGGACGTGAAGAAGGTCGACGGCGGCGTCGAGCTCACGGTCACCGCGAACGACTATGTGCGCGACCTGTTCGTCATGGTCGACAAAGTCGATCCGAACGCGACCGTCGATGAAGGTCTCGTCTCGCTGCTGCCGGAAGAATCGGTCACGTTCCACATCACGACCGATACCGACGATGCGCAGGGCTTCGCGGATGCGGACGTGCTGCGCAGCGCGAACGACCTCAAGCGCGAAGCGAAGTGATTGAATTAAGCAGCCTTCAGCGCAATCGATTCTGAAGATGCTGAACCGTGTTTCGGACCGCTTGTGCGCTTCGGGACACGGTTCCCTGAAAGCCAACGAAAAATATGGGGAATGTCGGTCATGTGGACGCATCGGCCGGCATTTTCGTATACAATGGTTCTGAAGCGATTCAGTTGTTCTGGTTCATCAACAGCGAACCGTCCAAACGAATCGTGGGGCACAGCAGACCAGGCGCACAGCGCACGTCGTCCGAGCGACGCCGGTGCGTCATATGAGACCGTAGGCGGCACACAGTGGCGTGCGCGCCGCGTGACGGGATGGGAGAGACGACATGGCAGCTCAGAAGACGAAGGTCACGATTTTCGACGTGGCGAAAGCGTCGGGCGTATCCAGCAGCGCGGTGTCGTACGCGTTGAACGGAAAACCGGGGGTCTCCGAAGCGACGCGCGCGAAAGTGCTCCAGGTCGCGCGCGAACTCGGATGGAAGCCGAACGGCGCGGCGCAGTCGCTCGCGCAATCGAAAACGCGACGCATCGGCCTGATCCTCGGATACGATCCGCAACTGCTCGCCGTCGAACCGTATATGATGAGCCTCATTTCCGGCCTCGGCGCGGAACTTGAGGAGAAGGACTACTCACTGCTCGTACGGATGTCGATGGACAGCGATGACGAGGACTCGATTATCGAGGACTGGATCGCGACGAGCAACGTCGACGCGATGCTGCTGCTCAATCTGGAGATCGGCGATCCGCGCATCGAAATGATGAAGGAGAATCCGCAGATGCCGGTGCTCGCCGTCGCCGACGCGTCGCTCACCGCGGGACTGCCAACGCTCGCAAGCGACGACGCGGCGGCCGTCGGTCTCGCGGTGCGCCACCTGTACGACCTCGGACACCGCAGCATCGCGCGCGTCGCAGGACCCGAGGAACTTGGACACTCGTACATCCGCGATGCCGCGTTCTCCGAAGTGACCGCGGAACTCGGTGTACGCTACCGCTGCCTGCACACCGACTACACCCCCGCGGCGGGCGCGGACGCGACGAAGCGGCTGCTGAGTGTCAACCCTTCGCCGACGGCGATCATCTATGACAACGATGTGATGGCGCTCGCAGGGGAGGGCATCGCCGCGATGAACGGCGTGCGCGTCCCCGAGGACCTGTCGATCATGAGTTGGGATGATTCGTTCATGTGCGAAGCCGCGCACCCTGGCATCACGGCGCTCAACAGGGACATCGTCGAATCGGGACGTATCGCGGCGTCGCTTATGCTCAAGCTCATCGATGGCGAAGAAGTCGGCGTCGTCGAAGAACCACCATATGTGCTGCGCGTGCGCGAATCGACGGGTCCCGCACCGCAGCGCTGAGTGCTGTAGTTGGCGGCACTGCCGCAATGTGCAGCCGTCTGCGGCGTATGTGGGGACGTAGTTGGCGGCGGTGCCGCACAGTGCAGCCATTTGCAACGTACACGGAGACGTCAGCGGCGGCACTGCCGCAATGTGCAGCCGTCTGCGGCGTATGTGGGGACGTAGTTGGC
>Dunbar_p2__coassemble_1532_pt1 | contig 17050 bp, 13 predicted proteins | sample Dunbar_p2__metabat2_high_PE_041 | metagenome-assembled genome bin Dunbar_p2 | reverse complement strand
CGAGTTCGCATGGTAGACGGGGCGTGGGCGGCATACGCGCGCAAGGCCTTGCGCGGGCGTGTCGACGTCGTATTTGAGCGTGCGCGCCGGCGTCGTGGCGCGAGCGGGTGACGCGGTGCGCGTCGCGTCGCGCGCGCCCGCGTCGTCGAACGCGAGCTGCGCGGGAGCGGGCGCCGGCTCCTGCGGCGCGATCGTCAGGATCTCCGGGTGTGTGAACTGCAGACGGTCGTTGAACACACTTGGTTCGCCGGCGATGACGACGCGCAATCCCGTGTACAGGCGCGACGCCATCCAATCGACGTACGATTTGCGGTGCGAGAAAAAGACGAGGTTCGCGGCGGCGGGACGAAGGCCATGTTCGCGTGCGGAGTCGGCATCATCGACGAGCACTTCGAGACGGTACGACCCACGCGCGCTTATCGGCGACACGCGCACGCCGCGTATCGTGACGGCGCACGCCATCTTCTCGCCGAAGCGCACATCGCCGAGCGCGCGCACCGGCACCGGATCGGTCACGCGGAACGGATAGTACGTGAGCGCATCGATGACCGTCACGACGCCGAGCGCTTTGAGCGCGCTCACGCGTCGCTTGTTCGCCAACAACGTTGCCAGCGTCGATTCCAAGGTCACGGTGCTCATCCTCCCCATTGTCTCACGCGCGCGGACGTGCCCCGCGCGCGAACGCGAAACGCAGGTGTGCAGATGTACGCGGGCGTGCGCGGGCGGTGCGCGGGTGTGCTCCGCGTCCCACTCCGCAGCCCCCACCCACCAACCCACCCGCAAACCCATCTGTTTCCGTCCCACTTTGCAGACGCAGACCACCAACCCACCCATTCCGTCCCACTCCGCAGCCCCCACCTGCCAACTCACCCGCAAACGCGCCTGTTTCCGTCCCGATTGGTAGGTGGGGTCTGCACATCCGGACACTCCACGCACCCTCACACCGCACACCCGCCCGCGCATGGCAAAAAGCCCCGCCGGACGAGCAACGCTCACCCGGCGGGGCTTCACCATGCGTTCCGCATGGCGCAATGCATTCAGATTCGCATATCAGTTGGCGCTCACACGCTGAACCTTGCCTGCCTTGAGGCATTTCGCGCACACGCGAAGGCGGACGTTCTGGCCGTCCACGGTGGTGCGAACCGGCTGGAGGTTCGGCAGGAAGCGGCGCTTGTTACGAATATGCGAGTGCGACACGGTATAACCGGTACGCGGGCCCTTGCCACACACTGCACAACGAGCTGCCATAATGGACTCCCTATAAATTACTGTTGACTTGCAAGTCTGCGCGCAGCAGCGCACGTTCAAAACGCGCACGCTTCCACACACAACTTCCCAATGATACAACCTGCTGCCGGACAACGCCACCCTTCCCCCACATACACACGACATCCGCACCCGATACACTCCCGATTCCCGTGTGTCCGTCCACGATTCGCCGCACCGACGTCTACAATCAGTACCAGAGCGTCTTCATTGGGGGCCGCCGCAGGGTACTGGAAGAGGTAATGGAGCTGGAGTCCTTGGGAAGGGTTCCACGCAGGGAAAGGAAGCAACGATGCTCAGTGACATCGTCAACAAGATCCGCGCACAGCGTGACCATGAGCCCACCGTGTTCTCTCTTGGGCAGACGTGGGTCGATATGCTCATGCACGTCCCACAGATGCCCGAGGCGGGCCGTTTCATCGAAACGAGCAACGTGACACGGTGCGTAGGAGGCAGTTTCCAAGTGCTCGACGCGGCGACGCGCATGGGCGCGCACACCAAACTTGCGAGCATGCTCGGCACGGGACCGTGGGCCGACTGCATCGCGAGCGCGCTCCGCCGCGCGCATATCGCGCATACAGGGCGCACGTTGCCGAATCAGGACAATGGTCTGCGCATCATCCTCTCCGATGGCGAACACAAGGCATATGTCGCGCACCATGGCGCCGAGTCGCGCGGTGACGCCGACGCGTACAAGGACATTCATCCGCAGAAAGGAGACGTCGTCCATATCAGCAGCAACGCGTTGATGAACGATGGTGCCGTCGCCGTCCAGAAGTTCCTCACACGCGCCGAATGCCAACCTGACGCACGTACGTTCCGCATCGTGCTCAATCCGACGAGCGCGTTGCGTCTCGTGAACGCACAGCTGCTCGAAACGCTCATCCTCGCGCGCCCGATATGGTCGATGAACCGCCAGCAGGCGCGTTCGCTCGCCGATTGTCTCGCGATTGACATCGATGAGACGCCGACGATGCGCGTGTCGGGTGGATTCGACGAATCGATGCTCGCGTTGTGCACGTCGCTGAGTGATGTGCTGCGCGCGCCTGTTGTGCTGCGTGCGGGTTCGCGCGGCGCATGGATACGTCAGCATGGCGAAGGTGTCATGCATATCGATGGATTCCCGACGAAGGCGACACACATTCGTTCCGCCGGACCGGCGCATACGGGTGCGCTGTGTGCGCTCCTCGCGGAGGGATGGGATCTTGAGGCGAGTGTGCAGATCGCGAATGCGGCCGCGGCGCTCGCGATCGCGCACAACGTCAATGGTGTCCCGGTATGTCCGGGGTATGACGAGGCGACCGCGTTCATCAAGGAGAAGCTCGCCGATTGACGATGGCGGCGCGCGGCGGATGCGGCCTGTACGGACGTCGCCGTGCGCCCGACAAGACTTACCGTGAGTACACCCATGCAGAAAGGCCGGGACCTAACGTCCCGGCCTCCCTTTATCGCATATATGCGCAGGTTCCGCAGTACGGTGGGAGGCGCCTCCGCGTACCGCACTGCGGAATGGGTGGCGTCGTTCACGCCGCGTCTTCGCCGCGTTCGGCTTTGAGCACGTCGTCCGCGTTGAGCACGCCGTAGCGCAGGCACTGCCGCAGGAGGCGCAGCACATCGCCTTCGACCGAGTTCGCAAGGATGTCGGCGGCCGCGTCCGCCGCGCATGGGAAGCCCATGTCGACAAGCTGCATCGCGGCTGTCGCGAGCACGTCGAGCGCACGTGCCTGCGGCGCGATCGGCACGCCGATCTCACGCAGCCGCGCTTCGGCCGTCTCACGGTCGGGCAGTCCGTCCCATCCGAGTTCGGCGCACAGTTCCGCCGCCTCACGTCGCGCGGACGGTTCGTACGACGCGCTCCTGACCGTGCGCAGCGCATAGCATGCGGCCGCCGATTCGCGGTCGCCCGTCTGCCACAGTGCATACGCGAGCCTGTAGTAGAGGAAATCGACGTCGTCGCGCACGACGGCGGTCGTCAACGCGAACTTGAGTACGCGCGCGGCCGCCGCGTAATCGTCGTTGTCGGCATGCACGACCGCTTCCTCGCAATACGCGGACGCGCACGTCGGCGCCATCCGCTCCATCGCCTGCGCCTGCGCGGCCGCGGCCGCGTAGGCGCCGTCGTCGCGGTAGATGTGGGTGAGGCCGACGCGCGCGTTGTAGAGCGCGTCGGGTGCCTTCCAATAGCGGTTGTGCGGTCCGTCGTCGACGAGTGAGACGAGGAGCCGCTGCGTCGGGTTTTCGCAATAGAGCGGTTTTTCGTTCGCGGGTGCCTGTTCGTTCATCTCGATCTGCATGATGATGGATTCGAGTTCGATCGAGGTGCCGACGGGCGTGTCCGTTTCGCTGTCACGCCGCAGGTCGAGGATCTCCGATCCCTTGATTGATCCCGTATCGTGCAGGATGTCGAGGTCGCTCGCCGTGTCGGCGCGCAGCAGCGCGCCGAGCTCCGGCGGCAGCGGGCGCTTGTCCGCCCACAGCGGCGTACGGTTCGCGAGGAGCGATTGCGGCACCGGCAGTGGTGTGATGACGTCGAGGCCGCGCCGCGCGTTGAAGCTGAGCGCGAACGATGCGGGACGCAGCATCGGCATGACGCGCGCGGGGTCGTCGTCGAGTGTGGGGTCGTCGAATGTGCCGTTCGTGTAGAGCGGCAGCGCTTGTGCGGTGAACGTCGCGCGGTCGAACGCGAGCGAAAGGACCGGATCCTCGGTTTTGTAGAGCGATCCACGGTAGCCGGTCACGGTCACCGAGGTGACGTGCGGCCCCGCCGTGAACGCCATCTGCGCGAAGAGTCCCGCGAGTTCGAGCGCATACGTCGCCGCGTGTGCAGCGCGCATCGCGCGCACGTCGACGAGGTGCCCGTCACGCCAGTCGCTCGACTGGAACTGTGTTTCGTCGGGGGCGGAGAAGACGACCGCCATCTCGCCGGTCGCGGTGTTGACGTCCGCGCGGTATTCGAGGCGGTGCGGCAGGACGAGCGATTCGCCGATCGTGATGAAGCGCGTCAACGTGTCCCAGATGCCACCGGCCGCCGCCTGTGCGTCGTTGATGCGCGCGAAGCGGTTGTTGACGTCCGTGTAGTCGAGGATGTGCGCCATGTGCTGTGACCAGATATGGTCGCGCCTGCGCACCGCTTCGTAGCATTCGGCTTCGCTCAGCGACGTGACGAAGCCGTTGTCGTTGTCCTTCGTGTCGGCGACGCGCCGTACCGCGGCGAAACGGTTCAGGGCCGATTCGACGGCGAGCACGACGTGGCGGTCCTCGGTCGCCATCGCACCGTTGAACACGGCCCAGAACAGGTTCGTGCCGCCGACGATGATGTAGTGCAGCGGTTCGCGCGCGCTTACGGGGCGCAGCGCGGCCGCGCCCGCCTCGACGAGCTCACGCGCGGCGAAACGGTCGATCGGCGCGGCCTCGTCCGCATGCACGGCGCCTTTCCATACGATCGCGTCGATCGCGTCGGCGACCGGCGTGTCCGTCACGGTCCGGAACTCGTCGAATATGCGCCCGAGCCCCGCGCCGGGCGTGCGTCCCGCGAGGCGTGGGAAACGGCATGCGAGCAGCCAGCTCGCCGCGAGCAGGACCGGCAGCGCATGCGGCCCGCGCGCATAGGGGCCGAAGTCGAGCGCGCCCGCAAGGACCTGCACATGGTCACCGTGCCGCTCGTATTCGCCGAAGCTCACGCCGCGTTCGGGTGCGAACACACTACGCACGCGCATCGAACCGGTCTCCTCGTCGCTGTCCCCGTCCCATGCGTTGAAGAAGACGTCGGCGCGGTCGTCGAGTTCGCGCGCCGCATCATCGTCAAGGACGTGGTCCGTCGCGAACACCTTCATGTCGTCGCGGATCCACGCGAGCACATGCACGCCACCCGAGGCCGGCGCGACAACGTAGCCGAGACCATGGTCGGGTTGCGGCAACGCGGCCGTCACCGCGTACGTCTCGCCGGTCGGCTGTCCGGGCAGCGCTTCGAGCGTGATCATGCCGCCGCGGCCCGGGAGTTCGTAGACCGGTCCCGTCACCGGCGCCGCGGGCGCCAAGGCGGGAGGCGCGACGGGCGCTCGTGGTGTGGCGACCGGCGTCGTCCCGGCTGGCGGCGGCACCGCAGGAATCGGGGGGACGGTGAAGCCGCTCGCGGGCGGCATGCCGTGCATCTGTGTCATTGCATCTTCCTTGTCATCGTTCATCGTCATCGGTCGGCTTGTGGCGTTCCTTCGTCACTCCGAGATCTCGTCTTCGCTGTACGTGCCGTAGAGGAGCGTGCTGCCGAGCCAGTTGAGTGTGTCGTCGTGGTCGACGCTCGCGCACAGCCGTGTGCCGGCGCCCGCGGCGAGCGGGAACCCGGCGTCGACGAGGTCGATTGTGTTCTGCGCGAGTGCATGCATGAGCGCATGCGACGGCACGACGGGAATACCGTTCGCGCGCAGCAGCCGCTTCGCGTCCTCGATCGCGGGCGCACGGCTCATGTCGCCTTCGAGCACTTCGCCGAGTTCCTCGATCGCGGGCTCACGCAGCCAACGCACCGGCATCGTGAGCGTCATCGCATAGCATGCGGCGGACACGTCGGCCTTGCCTAGGTTGCGCATCGCATAGGCGAGGCGGTAGTAGAGCATCGCGATGTCGCTCACGTCGACCGCGTACGGCAGCGCCTTGATGAGCACATCCGCGTCCTGTTGCCAGTCCGGCGTCTCCGTGTCCACGTAGAGCGCCGATTCGGTCACATACGCGGGGATGAAGAGCTTGCTGTAATGGTGGATGCGAGCGGCGAGCTCCTCGGCTTCCTTGGCATGCCCCTCCTCGACATTGATGCGCAACAGGGCCATCAAGGCGCGGAACATCGCATCCGGCACCGGGAAGTAGCGGATGGCCGACGGGTCGGCGCCCGGCACACCGTCGGCATGCGCCGACGGGTCATCATCGTCGTTGAGCGCGACGAGTTCGCGTTCGGCCTGATTGTTGCAGTAGAGCGGCTTGAGCGTCGGTGTCTCCTCGGGGAGCGGTTTCGACAGTTCCATGATGACCGATTCGAGTTCGATCACGGCGGACACCGGCGATTCCTCGTTGCTTTCGATGATCTTGTCGACATCGGCGATTGTGATCGGCGACGTGTCATGGAGCACATCGAGGTCGCACGCGCGGTCGGCGCGCAGCCGCACCTTGAGTTCGTCGGGCAGCGCGCGCGTGTCCTTCCACAGCGGCACGCGGTGCGCGGCGATCGCTGGAGGCAACGGCAGCGGCGCGATGCCTTTGAGCCCGCGGTCCTCGCCGAACTCGGCGATGGACGCGGCAGGCCTGAACACCGCGAGGAGCGCGGCGGGATCGCCGTCATAGCGTTCGTCGTTGATGTCGTCGTTGAGGTAATGCGGCAACACGTCGCCGAAAAACGCCATGCGGTCGAACCTGAGCGAAAGCACGGGCGTCCCGGTGAGCATGCCCGCGCGCGCGGTGACCGTGACCGACGTCGTCGCGATGCTCGACGTGAAGCCGACGTAGGCGAGCAGTCCGGCGAGGCGCAGCGCATAGGACGCGGCCTGTGCGCCGCGCATGTCGCGTATGTCGATCCATGTGCCGTCGTCGCCGATGCGCGACGCCGGGAAGCTCATCGCGGTCGGCGCGTTGAACCCGATCGCCATCACACCGGACGCGTTGTCGACGTCGACGCCGTATTCGAGGCGCAGCGGCAGGCGCAGCGCCTCCGCGACGTTGCCGAAGCGCGTGAGCGACTCCCATGCGCCGCCGCGCCGCGCATGCGCGTCGTAGAGCTCCATGTACGGATTGCGTCCGTCGATGCGGCCGCGCACAAAGCGCGTGTGCTCACCCCAGCGCACGAACGCGCGGCGGAACGCGGATCCCGCCTGCAGCTCGTCGAGCGTCGAGAGCAGCCCAAGGTCGTTGTCAAGCGTGCAGGCGACGGCGCGCGCCTCGACGGCGCGGTTGAACGCGCCTTCGATGGCGATGACGAGGTCGCGCTGCAACCCTTGGACGTCATTTGCGTCGAACGTGATCCAGAACTGCCCGGTTGTGTCGAGGCGGTGCATGCTGAGTTCGGTGTTCGCCGCGATCTGCCGGATCTGCGGCGCGCCGATCTCGACGAGTTGGCGCGCGAGCGCGCGTTCGACGGGCGTGACCCTCCCGGATGTCGACGTCCCGCGGTGGATGACCATGTCGATCGCGTCCGGCAGCGGCATCTTCTCGACCTCCTCGAAGAAGTCGGAGAAGCGTCCCGAACTCGTCGTGATGCGTTCGCCGCGCAATGCGGGCAGTCGGCATGCGGCGAGCCAGCATGCGGCGATCGCGCCGGTGTGACGAGGACCCGTAGATGCCAACGTCGAACGAGCACAGCGCGATGTATATGCTCCCATCCGCATCGACCGTGTATTCGCCGATGCAGATCGGGATGTCCGGGTCACCGCCTTTGAAGCCGCCATACACCGTATCCCACAGGAAGATGGCGCCGATGCGCGGATTGCCGTCGTTCCACGGGTCGAGTTTGAGGACGACGTCCTGTGGCGTCGGCGCCTCGCTCAGGACCGTCCCGGTCGGGTGCACGGCGTCGTCACCGCCGATCCATGCGAGGATCTCCATCTGTCCGGTCGCCGTCAATTCAACGATGTACCCCTGGCCGCCCTCGGGCTGTTCAAGCGCCTCGACGATGCCGACACGCATGCCCTCCGGCTGTCCGGGAACCGGTGCGAGGAGCCTGACGCGGCTATCCGTGCGCACCGGTGTCGGCGCGGGCGGCGCCACTCCTCCCGCCGGCGGCGGGGGCACCTGCGGGACGGCGTCCACGTCGTCCCGTTTCGCTTTGTCGTTCTTCCTGCCGAATAATCCGAACACTGTTCGTGTGCTCCTTCCCTATCACCGGACATCATCGCCCGCGTATGATCGACCGGCCGCAATCGCGGCTCTCAGTCCACGCCACTGTCGTGGCCGCCTTTCCATGGTTTCGACAGTCTAGCGGACTTCGCCGCCGCGTTCACCGCCATCCCAGCACGTGACCACGTTTGCACCACACTGTGTACCGCACATAGCGTACACCGCGTCGCAGCATATGACGCACAGGCTGCACACCTACGCATCCTCACGACGGCCTCCGCTCGCCGCGCAAGTCGCGCGTAAGGTACCGTGGTACGCATGACGCCCACGCTCCTCGCCATCGAAAAGACATTCCTGTGGTTCCTGCTGTACAGCTTCGTCGGCTGGCTGTGGGAAACCTGCCTCAACATCGTCATGAAGAAACGCTTCGTCGACCGCGGCATCCTCAACGGCCCCCTGTGCCCGATCTACGGCTTCGGCGCGATGCTCGCGATCTACGCGCTGCCAGGCGAGCACACGTTCCTCGCCGTGTTCCTCAGCAGCGGCGTGCTCTCATGCACGCTCGAATACCTCACCTCGTGGGGCATCGAACAACTGTTCCACATGCGGCTGTGGGACTATTCGAACAAGCCATTCAACATCAACGGCCGCGTCTACCTCAACGGATTCATCTTCTTCGGCCTCGGCTGCACCGTCGTCAAACTGTGGGTGCAGCCGCACGTCATCGCGACGCTCGACGCCGTGCCCCCACTCGTGATCACGGTCGTCTCCGCGGTCCTTCTCGTCATCCTCCTCGCCGACGCCGCCGTGACACTCGCGGGCCTCATCAGCATGTCAAGCCGCCTCGGCCACGTCGAAGCGGACATCAAACACCTCAAACAGCGCGGCATCGCGCGCCTCGACGTCGGCATCACGGCAGCCGACGCGCACATCGAAGCGGCCGGGACACACCTCAACGAAGCGTTCCCGAAGCACGTGCACGACACGTTCAACCTCCAGCAGCGCCGCCTCATCGACGCATACCCGCGCATGCGCACCGCGCACGACCCGCATGTGCTTCGCGAAGTGCGCGCACAGTTCGCGAAATACCATGCGCGCCACACGAACGCATGAACCAGGCGCAACGCGCGCGACATACGCGCGGCGTACGCTTGGGGCGCAACCCTGACGTTCGACTCCGGAGGAACCCATGATCAACGACCGATTCAAGGACATGCTCAATGAGAAATCCGTCATCCGTTCGATAAGCGAACGCGCAAGCGCACGCAAACGCGAAATCGGTGCCGACAACGTCTTCGACTTCTCAATCGGCAATCCGAACGTCCCCTGCCCGTCGCAGTTCACCGACGCGGTGCTCGACCTGTACTCGACCGAACCTGCGCACGTGCTGCACGGCTACAGCCCATCGATGGGCATCCTCTCGGTGCGCCAGGCGATGGCGGATTCGCTCAACCGCCGCTTCGGCATGGACTACCAGGCCGCGCATCTCTTCCCGACGGCCGGCGCGACGGCGGCGCTCGCGCACGCGTTCCGCGCGGTGACGAAACCGGGCGACGACATCGTCACATTCGCGCCGTACTTCCCCGAATACCAACCGTATGTCGAAGGCACGGGCGCGCACCTGAAGATCGTGCCGCCGGACACCGCACATTTCCAGATCGATTTCGACGCGCTCGAACGCACGCTCGACGCGAACACAGCCGCCGTCCTCATCAATACGCCGAACAATCCGTCGGGAACGGTGTATTCGGAGGCGACGCTCACAGCGCTCGCCGATATGCTGCGCGAAAAGCAGCGCGCATACGGACACGACATCTTCCTCATCTCCGACGAACCGTACCGTGAGATCGTCTTCGATGGCGCGACGCAGCCGTATCCGGCGAAGTTCTACGACAACACGCTCACATGCTATTCGTTCTCGAAGTCGCTTTCGCTCCCCGGTGAGCGCATCGGCTACGTCGCCGTCAACCCGCGCGCGACGGACGCCGACCTGCTCGTGCCGATGTTCGCGCAGATAAGCCGCACGATCGGACACAACTGCCCGTCGTCGACGATCCAGCTCGCGGTCGCGCGCGTCCTCGACGACACAAGTGACCTGTCGATCTACGAGACGAACATGAACATCATCTACGACGCGCTCGTCGACCTCGGGTTCACTGTGGAACGTCCGGGCGGCACGTTCTACATCTTCCCGAAGGCGCTTGAGGAGGACGCGAACGCGTTCGCGCGCAAGGCGATGGACTACGACCTGTACATGGTGCCGTCCGATTCGTTCGGCATGCCCGGCTATCTGCGCATCTCGTATTGTCTCGAGACCGACCAGGTGCGCCATGGCGTCGAGCGGCTGCGTGAGTTCGTGACCGAGGTCTACGGCGGCTGACGCGCGCCGTCTTCCGCCCGCCGCTGTCTGCGCACGGTGTATCTGCACATGGCGTATCCGCACATGGCGGCGGCGCGCGTCCCTACAATGGGAACACGGCGGCGCCCATCGCGCCACGGACGTTCTGGGAGGCCGGCATGGGAAACATTCTCGACTACGCGCGCACGGAAACGAGGGATTTCTCCGAGTTCCCGTTCCACGTCGCCGACGCGCTCGTGTTCGCGCTGCTCAGCTATGACAAGATCCCGTCCGACGTGCCGACGCTCGCGGGGCTGCGGCAACGCTACGGCAGTTTCACGAAACGGTTGCGCGCGTTCGACTGGCGGCGGCTCTCCCATTCGGTGCGCGCGCTCGTCAAGCCGCCGTTCGAAGGCCCTGCGCTGCGGCAGATCGAGCATGAGCTCGGCGCCTATGAGACGACGCATCCGTACATCGCACGGCACGCGGGCTTCGGAGACCCGCACGAATCACACGAGTTCTACCGGTCGACGGCCGTCAATCCGCGTTTCTCGATCGTGCACGTCTCGGCCGCCGAGGAACGCTTCGACGAACGCGCGCAGACGCAGTTCGCGGCGCTCACGTTCCGCCTGCCGACCGGTGCCCTCGTCATCGCCTTCCGTGGCACCGACGATTCGCTCGTCGGTTGGAAGGAGGATTTCAACATGGCCTACCAATACCCGGTGCCGGCGCAAAAGCAGGCCGCCGACTACCTTGAGCGCGTCGCCGCGCTGTGGGACGGGGACATCATCCTCACCGGGCATTCGAAAGGCGGCAACATCGGCGTCTATGCGGCGATGAACGCGCGCGACGACGTGAAGGACCGCATAAGCCGCATCTACTCGTTCGACGGCCCCGGATTCCCTCCCGACGTCGTGCGCAGTTATGAATACGGCACGGTCGTCGACCGCGTCACGAAAATCGTTCCCGATTCGTCGATCATCGGGATGCTGCTCAACGAATCGCCACGCGAGCGGCTTGTCGTCGTCAAATCCGACGCGGACGGCCTCGCGCAGCATTCGTGCTTCAGCTGGCTCATGCACGGCGACGGTTTCGAGATCGCCGAGGATGGGTTGTCCGCAAGTTCGAAGGCGTTCAACGACGCGCTCAACACATGGCTTTCCGGCATGACGCAACGCCAGCGCGAACACGGCGTCGACGCGTTGTTCCGCGTGCTCACATCGAGCGGATACAAGAGCACGACCGAGCTCATGAACGCGGGTCCGCGCGTCATCCCCGGCATGCTCGGGCAATACGTCGGGCTGACAGGCGAGGAACGCAAATACATCAACCAGGCGCTGTGGATGCTCGCGACGGCGACGTTCCGTCATTGATCGACGCACCCGTGCGCACGAACCGCACGTTGGCTTGTTCGATCGGTTCCACCGCGCATATCGATATACGATATGGCTGTCGGCGCAAAACACGGACGCCTTGGCTACACATGCGGACGGACAGTCGGACCATCCGGCGTTTCGCCAGCAGCCATTGTTTCACTACGCGTCCGCCTTGTGCCTATAGACTTGGGAACCAGCACAACAAAACGCGTGGGCCACACCCGCGCAACCGCCCACGCACACGGCATACGTCCGGATGGTGTCCATATCGTCCGAACGGTGCGCATATGCGGGGGACGACCAATGATCGACAAGATCTCGAAGGAGCGGAACGCATGCCAAGGCCTCGTCGTGATTCAGAGATTCTCCCGGCGAAAGACCGTCTCGAGAATGCATTCTGGACGCTGCTCGAGGAAGGTGATTACGACAAGATCACGGTGACCGATATCGTTCGCGTGGCTGAGGTGAACCGTAATTCCTTCTATTATCACTTCTCCGGGCTCCCAGAGCTCGCGGATTCCGCGATCCTCCACGAAGTGGAGAAGCTGCCGATGCCGATCTATTCGCGCGCGGAAGGCGACCCGAACGTCGAATGGCGGCACTTCTGCGTCCGCCTGCTCAACGACCCCGACCAGATCCAGCACCTCAACCGCCTGTCGCTCCTCGTCGGATTCCACAGCACACATGAGCTCACCGAATCATTGCGTGACTTCCTGCGCATGACGTTGCTGACGATCATCGACCGTGACACGGCGACGCTTGATTCGAAATCGGAGATGCTCGTCGACTTCTGCATCGGCGGTGTGCTCGCGGCGCTCTACAACTGGCCCCATATGCGCAACCGCATCACCGTCGACGACCTGCTCGACAGCGACATCGCGATCCTGTCGATGGGCCTGTTCCTGACGATGTCCGGCGAGGACCCGATGCCATACTGGCGCCGCATGGTGCTCGGCTACAACCGCATCGGCAACCATGTGCCAGCCTACGCAGCCGTGACGAACGAACGGTACCGCTGAACGGCGGTTCGGCTTTCCCGGGCGGGGCCGGTGGGGAATCCACCGGCCCCGCCCGTCATGTCATCAGGCGGTACTGGTGCGGTTCCCCTCGTGCCGGTATCATAGCGGTGCCGTCGGCCGGCGGCGCACAACCTCACTTCCGGGAGCATCATGGACATCGTGTTGGACTGGCTCAAAGCGAACTCCGGCAAAATCATCCTCGTCGTCGTCGTGACCGTCGTCGCCGTCATCGCGACGCGCGTCACCTCGCGGCTGCTCAACAAAGTGCTGCGCCGCGCGCAGATCCCGAACGCGTCGATCTTCGTCAACCTCGCGCGCATCCTCATCTGGACACTCGCGGTCACGCTCATCCTGCGCCCCGTCTTCGGCATCAACCCGGTGACCGTGTTCACAGCGCTCGGCATAGGCGGTTTCGCCGTCTCGCTTGGTCTCAAGGACTCGATCGCGAACACGATCGGCGGATTCCAACTCATGTTCTCGCACGTGCTCCAACCGGGCGACGTCGTATCGATATCGGGTGTGACGGGGACGGTCACCGACGTCACATGGCGACAGACGATCGTACGCGAGCGCAACGGCAACACGTTGATGATTCCGAATTCGGTGCTCAACACGACGGCGCTCGAAAAGTACCTCCCATCGAACGAAGCGCTAGTGACGATCCCGTTCACGGCGAAACCCGGCGTCGACATGGACGCGTTGACGAAGGAACTGCTCGGCAAAATCAACGAATCGGCCCACGACCTCATGTCCGACGACCCACAACCCGTCATCCGCTTCACCGGCTTCTCCCCCGCAGGTACGACGGGCAACATCATCGTCTACGCAAAACCCGGCGTCGCATTGTCGACGGTCACGGACGCGATCGCGCGCGACGTGAGCTCGTCGTCGATGTTCACCGACCTCGCCGCGTCCGGTTCGGTCGCCGCGAAAGACGCCGCGAACTCCACGCATCCCCGCGCGTGAGCCGCATTCCGGTACGCTGAGACCTCCGTCAGCGTACCGGAGTGCGGAAGTGGTGCGCGCTTAATTGACGAAGGTCATGAACAACGTACCGAGGACGCCAAGGCACAGGAACACGATGACGCCGGCGTTGCCGTAGAACGTCGGCATGACCGCCTGGCGCGGCAGTTCGTCGGGCGCGGTGTAGCAACGGAACCGTTGGTGCCTGCGGATGAGCAATACGAAGCCCGCGATGAGTCCCGCGAGCATGAGCACAAGATAGCACGCGAGACATACGATGACGACGACGTCCGCGGTCTGCGGATGCGTGAGGATATCGGGTTTCGTGATGATGCGTTCGTATTTCGCGAGCAGTGGCGTCGCGATGACCGCGCTGCCGCCGTTGATCGCCATATGCAGCGCGACCGTGTACCGCAATTGGCTTGTGCGCGTATAGACGTAGCCGAACAGCAGACCGAGGCCGAACGCGTAGAAGAACTGGTAGAGGTTGAGGTGGAAGAGACCGAAGAAAAGCGCCGAAAGCACAATCGCCGGCCGCTCCCCGTACCTGCGCAGCCGTCCGATGATTTGTTTGCGGAACAACCATTCCTCGACGAGGGGTGCGACGATGACGGTCGCGATGACGATGACGAACCAGTTCGACCCGGTCATCATCGTCGCGATCCTGTTGTCCGCGGTCCCGTTCGACAACAACGCCGACAATACGATGCCGAGGATGTTGCCGACCCACATGATCGGCAGGCACATGAGCAGGAACACGAACCACTGTGAGAAGCGCAGACGGAAACGCCGTGTCCGCAACAGCGGTGTGTTGCGGAACAGTTGGTATCCGATCGGGATCGCGCATACGCACAACGCGAAATCGGATATCGTGATCGCCATCCACCCCGCCATGCTGCTTTTCATCCACATGAACGCCGACTGCAGCAGCAACGTGATCGCGACCCACAGCACGACGATGAACGAGAACCCCGCACCGATCGACGACGCCGCGCGCTTCGCCTTCGCGACGCGTTCGTCGATCTGCGGCTGCGGCATCGGCGTCGGCGGCATCGCATAGTACATCCGCGGTTGTGCGGGCGGCGGCATGGGCACCGGCATCGGCGGCGTCTGCGGCGGCACTGGCGGCTGTTGCGGCACGTGGTTGTTCGGCGTCATGTTCGTCATCGTTCGCGTTCGACCTCACATACGCAGCAGCGCGGTCGTGACCGAACCGAACAACACGAACACGAGGATGCAGACGAGGATCGTCAACGCGATGCTCACGGCGGAAATGATGATGCCCGCGAGCGCGAAATCGCCGCCGCGTTCACCGGAGTGCTTCGTCTGCGTATAGCCGATGATGCTCAGGATGAGTCCGATGAGGGAGAAGAAGAACGAGCAGACGAATCCCGCGATCGCCATCGCGTTCCACTTCGACGACTGCGCGTTGTAGTACTGTGGCTGCGCGTAGTTCGGATACTGCTGGTCCGGGTACTGCGGCTGCTGCATCGGCTGTCCGCCGTTCGCATACGGATTGTATTGGCTCATGGTTCCTCGTTTCCCGCGCGCATCGCGCGTCCTTCCTCGTCGCGCACGGTGGCGCGCGACGTCGCTTCCTCTACAGTAGACGAGAACGCCGCGCTTCGCACGCGGCGTTCATCGGAACAATCAGTCGTCGATACGACCGGTCCTCGATACGATCAGTCGTTGAGGAGCGAATCGTAATCGTCCGACGTTATCTCGCACTGCGACTGAGAATCGTAGGTCTTGTCCATAATCGTCTTCCCCTTCGAGGTTTCGAGGATGAACTCGACTTTCGCGTCCTTGAGGCTGTATTCGTCCTCGAGTTGCTTCACGAATTCGCTCATCGGGGAGCACAGGATGCCGTCCATCATCGACGAATAGAGGCTTTCGTAGGCGTCGTATTCGGAATCGGTGAACCGGACCTTGTAGATGAGTGTGTTGCCTTTCGCGCTCACGTCCATCGTCATGCCCTCGGTATCGCCCGATGAGCCCTCGATTGCCTGTTCGATTGCCTTCTTGACTTCCGGATTGCTGAAGGCCTGCTCGAGCGTCTTGCCGTCGCGCAGCGCCTGGTCGATGTCGGCGTTGTCGAGGCCGCCGCCGGTGCCGAACGGGTCGTCCGACGGATCATCGGTCGGGTCGTCGTCCGGATCGTCCAGGTCACCGAAGGGGTCGTCGGTCGGATCGTCCGTCGACTTCGGCGACGACGTCTGGCTGTGCGTCGCGCTCGGCGATTCGTTGTCGCCCTTGTTGTCGTCGTTCTTGTTGAGCGCGATGACCGCGAACACGATGCATGCGATGAGCAGCAGCGCGGCGATGACGCTCACGATGATGATCGGCGTCTTGTTGTTCTTCGGCGGCTGCTGGCCGTTGAACGGCGCGTTGCCGTCCGGCGGAATCTGCGGGGGCATCTGCCCGTTGCCGCCGTAGGTGTTCGCCGGCGCATACCCGTTGCCGTTCGCGGCGTTCGGGTCGTACCCGTTGGCGTTGTAGCTGTCCTGCTCATAGCCGTAGCCGCCGGCATTGCCCTGCGGCGCCGCATTGCCGTAGGAAGCCTGCGGCGCACCGCTGCCTTGCGGTGTCGCACTGCCATAGGCGGCGCCCTGCATCTGCCCGTAATCGAACGCCTGCGTCGGCTGCGCCTGTGCGGCGCCGTCGTATTCAGTCGTGCGCGGCTGTGCGTTGTACTGCGGTGCACCACCGTACGGTTCGCCATACGTCGGCATCGGCTGCGTTGCGTTCGTCGGCGGCATCGGCTGCGTTTCGCCCATCGGCTGCGACGGCGGCATCGGTTGCGCGTTGTAGGCGTCACCGTACGTCGGCATCGGCTGTGTCTCGTTCATCGGTTGCGGCGTACCCGGATACGCCTGCGTTTCGTCGTAGGCGGAGTAATCGGGATTGCCGTACGCCTGCGTCGTGCCTTGTTCCGTCGACCGCGTGTCCTCGTATCCCGGATAGTTCGGATACTGCGGGTTGCCTTGCGGTTCGCCAGCGGAACCATACGGCGAGTTCGGATTGCTCATGTTGCTGTCTTCTCTTTCATCATTGGTTCGGACGAACTTCGCCCGCGTGTTCGCTCGGACATCATCGGACGACGATGCGCCATGCACCGTCCGCTCCGCGCCGTCGTGGGCGTCGGCGATGGCCGCACCATGCACGTTCCCGTAACGCACACGAATAGCAACAGTGTATCGAACACCCTTCTGCGATCGTTCTCAGGTCTGACTCGTGAGATATCAGCCAGACAATCGACAATCGTCGAACCGTAC
>Dunbar_p2__coassemble_1419_pt1 | contig 18977 bp, 12 predicted proteins | sample Dunbar_p2__metabat2_high_PE_041 | metagenome-assembled genome bin Dunbar_p2 | reverse complement strand
CGCTCATCGGCTACCTCAACAACGCGATCAAGGCGAAGGAACTGTTCCTGCGCGGCCGCGACTACGTCGTCACCGGCGGTGAGGTCCTCATCGTCGACGAGCACACCGGCCGCATCCTGCCGGGCCGCCGGTACAACGAAGGCCTGCATCAGGCGATCGAGGCGAAGGAGAACGTCGAGGTCAAGGCCGAGAACCAGACCTTCGCGACGATCACGCTGCAGAACTACTTCCGCATGTACGACAAGCTCGCGGGCATGACCGGTACCGCCGAGACCGAGGCGGCCGAGTTCATGGGCACCTACAAGCTCGGTGTGCTGCCGATCCCGACGAACCGCCCGATGATCCGCCAGGACAAGGACGACCTCATCTTCCGCACGAAGAAGGAGAAGCTCGCCGCGATTGTCAAGGACGTCTCGGAACGCCATAAGAAGGGACAGCCGGTCCTGCTCGGCACCGCGTCCGTCGAGGCATCGGAAGTCGTCTCCTCGCTGCTCGACGTCGTCGAGATCCCACACAAGGTGCTCAACGCGAAGCAGCATGAGAAGGAAGCGGCCGTCGTCGCCGTCGCGGGCCGCAAGGGCGCCGTGACCGTCGCGACGAACATGGCCGGACGAGGCACCGACATCATGCTCGGTGGCAACGTCGAGTTCCTCGCCGACGCGAAGCTCAAGGAGGAAGGCTATTCCCCCGAGGACACGCCGGAGGAGTACGAGAAGCTGTGGCCGGAGACGCTCAAGCAGATCAAGGAGCAGGTCAAGGACGAGCATGAGGAAGTCGTCGAACTCGGCGGCCTGTACGTGCTCGGCACCGAACGCCACGAATCGCGCCGTATCGACAACCAGCTGCGCGGCCGTTCCGGCCGTCAGGGCGATCCGGGTGAATCGCGCTTCTATCTGAGCCTCGAGGACGACCTCATGCGCCTGTTCAACACACAGCTCGTTGCCCGTGTCATGGCGAAGGGCATGCCCGAAGGCGAGCCAATCGAATCGAAGGCCGTCTCCAAGGGCGTGCGCAATGCGCAGAAGGCCGTCGAATCGCGCAACTTCGAGATCCGCAAGAACGTCCTCAAGTACGACGACGTGATGAACAAGCAGCGCACCGTCATCTACTCCGAGCGCCAGGCGGTGCTCAAGGGCGAGGACATCCACGAGGACATCGAACGCTTCATCAAGGACACCGTCACGAGCTATGTCACCGGCGCCAAGCGTGGCTCCGACAAGCCGAAGGACTGGGACTGGGACGGCATGTTCAAGGCCATGCACGAGCTCTTCCCGACGAATATGACCGAGGACGAGGCCAAGGAAGCGGCCGAAGGCCTCAAGGGAGAGAAGGCCGTCGACGCCGTCGTCGACCTCTTCGTCAACGACGCGCAGGACCAGTACGCGAAGTTCGAGGACAAGCTCGGCGCCGAAGGCCTGCGCACCCTCGAACGCCGTGTCGTGCTCGCCGTGCTCGACCGCAAGTGGCGCGAGCATCTCTATGAGATGGATTACCTCAAGGACGGCATCGGCCTGCGCGGCATGGGTCAGCGCGACCCGCTCGTCGAATACCAGCGCGAAGGCTACCAGATGTACAACTCGATGATCGAGGCGATCAAGGAGGAGTCCATCCAGCTGCTGTTCCATGTCGACATCGATTCGGTCGCGCAGACGCAGGACCATGAGGACATGGCGCAGGACGTCGCCGACGATCAGGTCGTCGACGAGGCCGAGAACGCGATGGGCGAGGACGTCGACGTCGACGAGCGTGACGCCGATGCGGTGCGCATCGTCGAACCCGAGGAACCGTCGAAGTACGACGACACCGCCGATGAGACCGCGGTCGCGCTCGGCGACGAGGTCAAGGAGGAGGTCGAGGAGATCGACGACGCCGACGACGAGACGCACGGCATCGTCGGACCTGCGCCGATCTCGCACGCCGAGGGCAAGGTCCCGGCGAACAAGCGCCCGAAGAACGAGGAGCTCAAGACGCCGTGGGCCGACGGACGCACGTTCCCGGGCACGCCGAGGAACGCGCAGTGCCCGTGCGGTTCGGGGCGCAAGTACAAGGTCTGCCACGGACAGAACGAGCGGTGACGGCAACCGTCATCGACTGATCGGGACATGACAACGGCGGGGGCGCCGCGACGACAACGGTCGCGGCGCCCCCGCCGTCGTCTTATGTCCTGTCGTGACCGCTGTCTCATAGCGGCCGCACGTCGATGCCATGGTCTTCATCGCTCCAGCGGATGACATGGAGTGCGCTGAAGTCGTCACGGTCGCTGATGAAATACAATGGATGGCCGCTGCACCGCCGAGCGCGGCGGTGAGTTCGGTGGGGGACATCGGGAAACGGACGGTCACCCCCTCGAAGACGATGTCGTCGTCGGACAACAGGATCGTGTGTGGCATCGCACCTCCATCGGTCGTGTGGACAGTGTGGTGCCCCGATTGTAGGGGGACAGTGGCCATCCCCGAAGTCGGTGCCCATGATGCGGGAATCGAAACAGGTTCGTTGCAGGCCCTTCCTAGACTGGTCGGTGCATTGCACGATACCGATGAGGAGAGGTCATGGCCGACATCACATGGAAAACGATCCTGACGACGCTCGTGAAGGGCGAGCATCTGACCGCGGAGGAATCCGAATGGTTCGTCGACGACCTCATGCAGGGCAACGCTGAACCGGCCGCCGTCGGCGCCGTGCTTGCGACGCAGCAGCAGCTGGGGTTGACGGCCGATGAGGTCGCCGGCGCCGCGAAGGCGATGGTCTCGCATGCCGTGCCGCTGCGCGTCGCGCGTGAGTGCACCGACATCGTCGGCACGGGCGGCGACGGCGCGCACACCGTCAACCTGTCGACGATGGGCGCCGTGATCGCGGCCGCCGCGGGCGTCATGATCGTGAAGCACGGCAACCGTGCCGCAAGCTCGAAATGCGGCGCCGCGGACTGCCTTGAGGCGCTTGGGCTGCCGCTCGACCTCATGCCGGAGGCGGTCGCCGAGATCGGCGACGAAGTGGGTATCACGTTCGCGTTCGCGCGCACGTTCCATCCGGCGATGCGCTTCGTCGGCCCTGTGCGCGCCGCACTCGGCGTGCCGTGCGTGTTCAATGTCCTCGGTCCGCTCACGAACCCGGCGAATCCGAAGCATGTCGCGATCGGCTGTGCGAACCGCGCGATGAGTCCGGTCATGGCCGCCGTCTACGCGGCGAACGGACAGAGCGGCATGGTGTACACGTCGAAGGAGGGGCTTGACGAGATGGCACCGACCGGACCCATCTCGATCTGGGAGTTCAAGGACGGCGACGTCGTCGAGACGACGTTCGACCCAATCGAGGAACTTGGCCTTGCGAAGGTCACGCTCGACGACCTGCGTGGCGGCGAACCCGACTACAACGCGCAGGCCGCGCGCGACCTGTTCGCCGGCAAGGATGCGCCGTTCCGCACGACGGCGCTCCTCAACGCCGCGTCGGCGATCGTCGCGGACGGCTCGCTTATCGATGCCGACGCGCCATTCGCCGAACGGTTCCGTGAGGCGTATGCAATCGCCGAACGTACCCTCGATGAAGGCAAGGCGCAGGCGCTTCTTGACGAATGGATCGCCGTCGCGAAGAGCAAGGCCTGAACACGATGCCGGGGCGGCGGGAACCTTCCGCCGCCCCGGCATCGTCAGACACGTGCGCCGTTGTCCGAATCGTCGTCGTGGACGACATCGCGTCCCTCATGCTGCGCGATGAGTCCGCCGGCGCCGATGAGGACACACAACGCGCCGAGCAGGCCGATGACGCCGACGATGCGCGGGAAGCACGCTGCGACGATGATGGCCGCGACACCGAGCGCGAGGATCGCGGCGCATATGAGCTTCGATGTGCGGATGCCGCGTAAGGACGGGTTCGGCGCGTGGAAGCCGCTGCCGTCACGGTCGAGCACATCGTCGGTGTCGAGCCAGCTGCTCCTGTAGTCGCGCGGCCCCCGCCCGGCGTTTGTGAACGCCTCGGCGGACAGGTCGTCGACGGTGAGCACCGTCTTCTTCTCCTCACGTTTGGCATGGCGGTCGAACTTCTTCGCCGTGCGCGAGCGCGCGACATCCCCGAGATCGTCCGCATGGTCGTCGAGGAACCGCTGCCAATCATCCGCATGCGGTTCACCCTGTGCGCCCGCATGGCGCGCGTCGCCGTCGTTGCTGCTATTGTTGAGGTCGGTCATGGTCACTACTGTAGCAAGCGGAATGTGAAGCGCGTAAGGAGACTTCGGATGCTGTACCGGTTTTTCGTCAAGACACTCGGGCCGATCGCACGGCACCGCTTCCATCCGACGGCCGAGGGCCTCGAGCACATCCCGCATGAAGGCGGCGCGATCATCGCCGCGAACCACCTTGCCGTCATCGACGACGCATTGCTGCCGCTCACATGCCCGCGCATGATCCATTTCATGGGCAAGGCCGAATACTTCGAAGGCAAAGGCATCAAAGGCCGGTTCAAGAAATGGTGGTTCACATCAGTGGGTGTGTTCCCGGTCGACCGTTCAGGAGGTTCGAAGTCGCTCGGAGCGCTTGAACATGCGCGTGAGATCATCGAGGACGGCGAGCTGTTCGGCATCCACATCGAAGGCACGCGCAGCCCGGACGGACGCCTCTACAAGGGCCATACCGGTGCCGCGCGCCTCGCGTTCGAGACCGGTTGCCCGATCGTGCCGGCCGCGATCATCGGTTCGCGCGAATTGCAGAAGCCGGGACAGGTCGTCCCAGGCAAAGGAGTGAGCAAGGTCATCTACGGCGAGCCGATCAACGTCGCGAAGACGCCTGCCGACAAGGTCACACATGAGATGCTGCGCGCGCTCACCGACGAGGTCACGCGACGCATCGAAGAGATGAGCGGACAGGAATATGTGCCCGAATACGCGCAGGTCGTCAAGAAGCAGATGCAGCAAGAGCAGGCGGCGATTGAGGCGGTGCAGGGCATCGACCACGAGTAGTGGTCTCGCGGGTCTGTGACGGCCATGGGGAGGCCGATAAAGGAGTCGGGCGGGTCCAATCATGGCTGCCCGGCTCCTTCCATATGCACTCATGGCGTTCGCCGCCGTACTCAGACGACGCGGATCGTGACCGTCGTCGGATCGCCGTCCTTCGTACGCTTCGGCACGTCGGAGCCGGCCTTCGGATCCTGGCTTTGCACACGGTGCAGCACATCGACGCCGAGCGGTTTCTCGACCTTGACCTTGAGTCCGAGGTCCTCTATCTCCTTCTGGGCGTCTTCGGGTGATTTGCCCACGACATCGGGCATCTTCACGGTCTCAGGACCCTTTGAGAGCGTCACGGTGACCGCGTCGCCCCAATGCAGCGTCGAGCCTGCGTCCTGGGATGTGTACAGGACATGGCCCGCGGCGACGCTGTCGCTGAACTCCTCGTTGAACGTGACTTCGAGCTTGTCGTCTTCGAGCGTCTTCTTCGCGTAGTCCTCCGTCTGCCCGATCAGGTCGGGCATCTGCACCGGCATCGGGCCCTTCGACAGCGCGACGTCGACGGTCTCGTTGTGCGCGATTGTCGCGCCTGGATCCGGCGTGATGCTGATGACCATGCCCTGCGGCACGTCGAGCGACCATTCGTCGGTGTCATCGGAGTGCTCGATGTGTTCGATGCCCGCCTGTTTGAGCGCGGCGAGCGGATCGTCCGACGACTTGATGTCCTCGGGGATCGTCACGTGGCGCACGCCGAGCGAGACGACGACTTTGACCCGCTGTTCGCCGCGTTTGCTCACATGCGCGCCGACATATGCCGGGTCGGTCGAGATGACGTCGCCTTCCGCGACATCATCGCTGTACGCCTTGCTCACCGCATATTTGATGTTCGAGACGTTGAGTGCACTTTCATATGATTTCCATGGGACGCCGGTGATCTTGCACGGCGCGTTCTGCTCGCATGTGAGCCCTTCCGGCTTCGGCATCGTGTTGTAGCTGCCGGGCCCAGCGTAGTACCACCATGCGGCGGTGCCGCCACCTGCGGCGAGTATGGCGACGAACGCGATGATGCCGATGATGAGGCCGGTATGGCGCCGCTTCTTCGGCTGCATCGCCGTCGGCGCATCGTCGCCGGCGAACGGCATGCCGTCCGTGGGGTGCCCACCGTATGTCATCGGACGCGCAAGCATGTTCGTCGGCTCGTCATTGCCGCGCGGGGCCGATCCGGATTGCGACCGCGGCACCGTCCCCGAGGTCGTCATGTCCGGCTGCGGCTGCCGGCCGGACATGGACGACGAGGAGGGGCCGTCCGGCGATGCGGGTGTGTTGCCTTGGACGCGCGCGATGTCCGCGGCCGCGTGCGTCGGCGGCATGGACGGCTGTCCGCCGTCGTCCTGTGCGGCGTGTGCGCCGGTGGGTTGTGCATTATTGGCGGGTTGGGTGTCGGGGTGTTGCGTGGCCGCGGCGTTCGCGGCGACGGCCGCCATCGGCATCGCCGCCGTCGCCGTGGGCTGTGCCGACGGGTCGTACCGGTAGCGCAGCGATTCGGGCGGCAACGTGCGCATGAGCTCCTGCAGCCGGTCGAGCGCGACCGACGCGTCCGCCGGGCGATCGGCGATGTCCCGGTTCGTCAAGCTCGTGATGAAGCGTGCGACGCGCGGGTCGATGCCGGTGCATACGGTCGCGACCGACGGCACGTTCTCATTGACGTGTTTGAAGACCATCGTCACCGGGTTGTCCGTCTGGAACGGCACACGTCCCGTGAGCATCTCCCATGCCATGATGCCGACCGAATAGCAGTCGCCCTGCGGCAGCGCCTCATTGTCGCTGATCATCTCGGGGGCCAGGTACGCCGCCGTGCCGAGGAGCATGCCCGTCGACGAGAGCGTCGCCTGCGAGATTGCCTTCGCGAGGCCGAAATCGGTGATCTGCACGCGTCCACGGTTGTTAATGAGGATGTTCTCCGGTTTGATGTCGCGGTGCACGACCTGCGCGGCATGCGCCGCGGCGAGGCCGCTGAGCGTCTCGGACACGACGCGCAGCGTCTCGCGCACGCTGAATGTGCGCTTGCGCTGCATTTCGGCGCGCAGGTTGACGCCTTTGACGTATTCCATGACGAGGTAGTCGAGGCCGTCATGCTCGCCCGTGTCGTAGACCTGCACGATGTAGGGGCTCGCGATTGACGCGGCCGCATTCGCCTCGCGGTGGAACCTCGCGATGAACTGGTCGCGGTAGGGGCCCTGCGCGAGCTGCTGGTGCATGATCTTGATCGCGACGTCGCGGCCGAGCCTGACATCGACCGCCTGGTAAACGGTCGCCATGCCGCCGTCCGCGATTTTGCGCACAATGCGGTACCGACCATCGACGAGCCTGTCCTGTGGCATATCCTGCGCTTCACTCATGCTTGATCCGTCGTGTTCCTTACCCGAAATGATGATGTGCGGCCAGACGCGGCCGGCGACGAGGTCATTTTACATGGTGGTGTGCTGCTCATGCGCGCGCCGCTTGAGGGATGAAACGCGCGCATATCGCGCGTAGGCGCGCTTCCGCGTCCGCATCGAGGCCCATCGCGCCGATCGCGTCCGCCGTACGGTCCCACATCTCGCTGATACGCGCATACGAACGGTCGATCGCGCCCGTCGAACGGAAGAGCGCCGTCACGCGCGCAATGTCCGAGGCCCCGCGTTTGCGCTTCGCGTAGATGCGCGCGAGTTCGCGTTCCTCCTTCGACGACGCCGCGCGCAACGCATCCGAGAGCAGCACGGTGCGTTTGCCTTCGCGAATGTCGCCGCCGACCGGTTTGCCGGTCGTCTTCGATGTGCCGATGACGTCGATGAGATCGTCGGCGAGCTGGAACGCGACGCCGAGCGGCCAGCCGATCGCGACGGCATGATGCGCGGCGGTGTCCGTGTCCATGCCGGACGCGAGGAACGCGAGTTCGAGCGGCGCGATCGTCGTATAGCTCGCGGTCTTCCACCTGAATACCTCGTAGGACGCTTTGCCGAGCCTGTCCGGATTGTTCAGCGGCATGCGTTCGATCGCGAGGTCGAGGACCTGGCCGATCTCCACTTCATGGTGCATCGTGATGAACGTGCGCCGCAGGTTGCGTGACTGGGGGATGTCGAGCCTCTGGCTTGCGTCGTCCATGATCGCCGTGCATGCCGTCGCGAGCAGGTCGCCGAGCATGACGCCGAGGCCCCGGCCGATCGTCTCGCTGTGCGTCGCGCGCTCGAGCGCGCGGTGGGCGGAGGGTTTGCCGCGCCGTAGGTCGGCATCGTCGATGATGTCGTCATGGACGAGCGCCGCCGTCTGGAACACCTCGATCGCGCACGCGATGTCGAGCATCGCGTCGCGTTGCGCCTCGTTCGCGTCCGGCGAGAGCAGTGCATAGGCCTCAAGGGCGAGCAATGCGCGCAGACGTTTGCCTCCTTCGCTTGAGACGACGGCCTGTTCGATTGTCGTGTCGAGCGTGTGGCCGAGCTCCGGTGGAATGTCGACCTGCCGGGCGATCCCCGCATATTCGCGCACAAGCGCGCTGATTCGCGATTCGATCTGCTGCAGAGGTGTCGAGGGACTCATAGCTGCCATTCATCCACAGTGTTGCGACAATCACGATGTTCGAATGACGTCGGCCGCGATTCGTTCGGCGGCCCATACCAGGCGTTCCACCGTGCGCGAATTGTGGATAACGGTACCGTCCGTACACATACCCCAGTCCGGCTGGACGTGGACGGAACGGACGCGCGACAGTGGAAGGACATCCGGACAGACGGACCGGATGTGAGCAATGTCCAGGAACAATGAACGGAAAGCGAGGAATGGATGATGGAGGACATGACCGAGCATGGGGACGCCGTGCAGACGCGGACGGAACATTCCGGGGCGCCGATGTTCATCCACGTCGACGGATTCGACGACGCCGAGGACAGGATCATCGACGAGCGAGACGCCGTGCGGTGCGATGAGATACATGAGCGGTACATGCGCGCATGCCGCGAGGAGGGCCCCGCTCGGGCGACGCACGACGCCTTCGCGAGCGCATGCGCCGCTTGGCTCGCATGGCTTGACGACGACGATTTCGACCCCTTCGATTGCGACGCGGAGAGGTTGTGCGCGCTCGCCGTGCTGATGACCGATTCGCTGTCGTCGCGTGACGCGTTCATCATGACGCTCGTCGGGGCGCCGGGACGATCCACACCCGATGATTACGAGGGGTTCGCCGTGCATCCGCACGAGCGCGGCAACGCCTCGGCGATGGAACATGAGCTCAACGCGGCGTTCAAGGCGGCCGCGAGACCCGACGTCGAGCGCATCATGCGGGGCATCGAGATATGCGAACGCGCCGCGCAGATCGTGCCCGACCGGTATGCGGCGCATCCGCTCGCCGTCGCCGCCTACGGGATGTGGTGGGTCGGCGACGCCCGCGCGGTCGAGACGGCTGTGCGATCGATCACGTTCGACGGGGGGATGCGCCTCGCCGGTATCGTCCTCACGGCGCTCATACGCGGCGTCGTGCCGCAGTGGATCGCGGTGCGCTCATGACGGCGGGCCGTGGCATGCGTCCGCGGCCGCTGGCGTGGAATAATCGTCCCCGCGACATGGTTAACTCACTTAGTGCGCGACTTGCCTTTGCCAGTACTATGCCCTTGCACACCAAGGGCGTACGGGACAGGTCGCATGACCATGAGCGAGCAGGAGGAACAGTTTGGCCACGAAGCGAACGGCGAACACTACGGACAAGTCGGAAGACAACGGCACCTCCAGCGTCGATGACGCCACCACGAAAGGCGCCGCGAAGCGTACGCGCAAAAGCACGACCGCCAAATCGAGCGGCCGCAAGCGCACGACGAAGCAGACCGCGTCCGAACAGACCGAGGCCACGAAACAGCCGCGCAGGCACGCGGCGAAGAAGAAGGCCGCGAAGGACATGGAGCCACAGCAGACACACGCCGAGGATGACGAGGACGTCATGCTCGACGAGGACGACGAACAGATCGACGAGGACACGTTGAACCTCGACGACGACGACCTTGACGACGTCGACAATGACGATGTCGACGAGGACGACGATGAGGAATCGGAATCGGAACCCGAAGAGGACGACGAGGACGAAGAGGAGTCGAAGCCCGAGGCGCCCAAGGAGAAGGGCGCGTTCGTCGTGCGCGACGACGACGACGACGAGACGCTCGCGCCGACGGGCACGAACCCGAAGCGCCGCGTCGTCACGACGGGCGCGACCGCCGACCCAGTCAAGGACTACCTCAAGCAGATCGGACGCGTCTCGCTCCTCAACGCGGAACAGGAGGTCGACCTCTCCGAACGCATCGAGGCGGGCCTGTACGCGCAGCACCTGCTCGACACCGAAGGCGACAAACTCGACTTCAAACGTCGTCGTGAGCTCAAATGGGCCGCGGCGGACGGCAAGAAGGCGAAGGACCACCTGCTCGAAGCGAACCTGAGGCTCGTCGTCTCGCTCGCGAAGCGGTACACGGGCCGCGGCATGCTCTTCCTCGACCTCATCCAGGAAGGCAACCTCGGCCTCATCCGCGCCGTCGAGAAGTTCGACTGGAAGAAAGGCTTCAAGTTCTCGACATACGCGACATGGTGGATCCGCCAGGCGATCACGCGCGCGATGGCCGACCAGGCGCGCACGATCCGTGTGCCCGTGCACATGGTCGAGGTCATCAACAAGCTTTCGCGCGTCCAGCGCCAGATGCTGCAGGACCTCGGCCGCGAACCGACGCCGGACGAGCTTGCACGTGAGCTCGACATGCCGGTCGAGAAGGTCCAGGAGGTGCAGAAGTACGGACGCGAGCCGATTTCGCTGCACACGCCGCTTGGCGAGGACGGCGATTCGGAGTTCGGGGACCTCATCGAGGACACCGACGCGATCGCGCCGTCCGACGCCGTCGCGTTCTCGCTCCTCCAGGAGCAGTTCCGCCAGGTGCTCGAGACGCTCTCGCCACGCGAGGCAGGCGTCATCAAGATGCGCTACGGACTCGAGGACGGCCAGCCGAAGACGCTCGACGACATCGGCCGCGTCTACGGCGTGACACGTGAACGCATCCGCCAGATCGAATCGAAGACGATGTCGAAGCTGCGCCACCCCTCGCGTTCGCAGACGCTGCGCGACTTCCTCGACCAGTGACGGCGCGGTCGAGCACGGACAACGACGCCGTCCGGGAACGGGCGGCAGCGGCAGAGAGCGTGAGCCCCGCGGCTCCGCTCTCTTTTGCATGACAGCACGGTGAACGGCCTGCACGGCCGGACGGATTTCCAGGAAGACGGCATACAGATGGCGAAGAAAGACTACGGCGCCGACTCGTTGACGGTCCTCGAAGGACTCGACGCGGTGCGCAAACGCCCGGGCATGTACATCGGCACGACCGACACCCAAGGTCTCATGCACTGCCTGTGGGAGATCATCGACAACGCCGTCGACGAGGCGCTCGCCGGCGCGTGCACGCATATCACCGTCACGTTGCACAAGGACGGCTCGGTCGAAGTCGCCGACAACGGGCGCGGCATCCCGGTCGACGTCGAACCGAAGACGAAACTCACCGGCGTCGAGGTCGTCCTGACGAAACTGCATGCGGGCGCGAAGTTCGGCAACGCATCATACAACGCGGCGGGCGGCCTGCACGGCGTCGGCTCGTCGGTCGTCAACGCGTTGAGTTCACGGCTCGACGTCGAGGTCGACCGCAACGGCAACACCTACCATATGGCGTTCCATCAAGGGCATCCGGGCGTCTACACCGACGCCGACCCCGCGCATCCGTCACCGGACGCACCGTTCAAGAAGACGCGTAAGAACCGGCCGACCGAACTCGACGTCATCGGCCACGTCAAGCCGAAGACGACCGGCACACGCATCCGCTACTGGGCGGATCCCGAGATCTTCAACGACACGGCGCGCTTCGACTACGACAAGCTCATCGACCGTGTACGGCAGACGAGCTTCCTTGTGCCGGGCCTCAAGATCACCGTCGTCGACGAGCACATCGAGGAAACGGGCGACGCATCGGCCGACGAACTGCGCGAAACAGACGTGGCCACCGCGCAAAGCGCACAGGTCGAAACCGACGACGACGCGGCGGCGGCATCCGAGGACGCGGCCGCGGACGCAATCGTGCGCACGCAGGCCGAGAACGCGCAGCAGGAGGCAGCGTCGGGCGTGCAGACGACGCTTGAGGCGCAGATCGCGCCGCAGCGGCAGCACGCGACGCCCGGCCACCGCAGGGTCGAGGAGTTCTGCCATACGGGAGGCGTCGTCGACTTCGTCGACTTCCTGTCGAACGGCGAACCCGTCTCGAACATCTGGAGGATCGAGGGGCAGGGCACGTACCATGAGGAGACGCAGGCCGTCGACGACAATGGCGACCTGCATGCGCAGGACATCACGCGCACATGCGACGTCGACATCGCGATGCGGTGGGTCAACGGATATGACACGACGGTCCGCAGCTTCGTCAACGTCGTCGCGACGCCCGGTGGCGGCATGCACGTCGACGGCTTCCTCAACGCCATCACGAGGCAGGTGCGCAAGGCCGTCGAGGACAACGCGCGCAAGCTCAAGGTCAATCTCAAGGACGCGAAGATGAAGGTCGAACGAGACGACATCCTCGCGGGCCTCGTCGCTGTCGTCACCGTGCGTATCGCCGAACCGCAGTTCCAGGGGCAGACGAAGGACGTGCTCGGCACCGCGCCCGTCAAACCGGTCGTCACGCGCATAACCGACAAACAGTTCGCAGAGATGATCACCGGTGCGAAACGTGGGTACAAGGAGCAGTCGGCACGCGTGCTCGAGAAGATCGTCGGAGAGATGCACGCACGCATCCAGGCGCGCAAGACGAAGGAGGTCGCGCGCCGCAAGACCGCGCTCGAATCGGCGTCGATGCCGCCGAAGCTTTCGGATTGCCAGCCAGGCAACGACGACATCGCCGAACTGTTCATCGTCGAGGGCGATTCGGCGCTCGGCACCGCGAAGGCGGCGCGCAACTCGGCGTTCCAGGCATTGCTGCCGATCCGTGGCAAGATCCTCAACGTGCAGAAGGCGTCGCTTGCGCAAATGCTGTCGAACAAGGAATGCGCGGCGATCATCCAAGTGGTCGGCGCGGGGTCGGGCGCGTCGTTCGACCTTGAGCAGGCAAGGTACAACAAGGTCATCATGATGACCGACGCCGACGTCGACGGCGCGCACATCCGCACGTTGCTGCTCACGTTGTTCTATAGGTACATGCGTCCGCTCATCGAGGCTGGACACGTGTACGCCGCCGTGCCGCCACTGCACAGGATCGCGCTCACGGGGGCGCGCAAAGGCGAATACATCTACACCTATTCCGACGATGAGCTCGCCGGCAGGCTCGCCCAGCTCGACCGTGACCACATCGGATACGCCGACGACATCCAACGCTACAAGGGCCTTGGCGAGATGGACGCGAACCAGCTCGCCGACACGACGATGGACCCGCGTACGAGGCTGCTGCGCCGCATCCGCATGGAGGACGCCGAGCGTGCGAGCGGCGTCTTCAGTCTGCTCATGGGGGACGAGGTGCCGCCGCGCCGCCAGTTCATCGTCGACAACGCCGACGATTTCGACCGTTCGAAGATCGACACGTGACCGGGGAGGAGGCGTCAGCGGTTGCGGTCCGTGATCGCGCGCCTGTAGACGTCCTCGACCTCGTCGGCGACCGTCCGCACATCATAGCGTCCGAGGAGCGCACGTTCGCGCATATGCAGCGCGTGCGCCCATGCCTTGTCCGTGAGCGCACGGCGGATGCGTTCGGCGAGTGCGCGCGCATGGTCGGCGCCGACGTCGAAGAGCGCGTCCCCGTCGCCGAGGAGCGTCGAACGGTAGCCGGGATTGTCGCCGGCGAGCGTCACACCGGACCCGGATGCGATCGCCTCAAGCAGCACGATGCCGAAGGATTCGCCGCCCGTCGCGGGGAATACGGCGATGTCGGCGGCCGCAAGCAGCGCCGGCTTGTCCTCCTCCTCGACGAAGCCGAGGAACTCGACCGGTGTGCGCAGCGTCTTGGCACGCCGGCGGCATTCGTCAAGGAGCGGCCCCTTGCCGGCGAATGCGACATGGAACCCTTCGGGGAACAGGCCGTGCGCCTCGCCGTATGCGATCGCGTCAAGCAGCAGTTCGGCGCCTTTGCGCGGCACGAAGCGGCCGAGGAACACCACGAGGGGGCCGTCGCGCCGTGTACGGGCGCAGACGGGGCCCGGCTCATCCGCGAACCGTGCGACATCGACCGGGTTCGGGATGACGACGCCGCGCACGTGCGCGGTCGATGCGGCATACTGCGCGGCGACCTGAGAGACGGCGATGACCTCATCGACGCGCCTGTGCGTCGGCGCGTTGACAAGGCCGAGCGCGCGTCCCCCGATGCGTGACAGCATGTCCGCGGACGCGATATGGTACGTCGCGACGATGCCTGTGGACGGCGCGGCGAGCGAGAGCACCTGCCCGGCCATGAATGGGCTGTACGGGGCCTGCACATGCAGGATGTCGAAACCATGGTCGGCGAGTGTCTCGCGGATGCGCGCACGGTTCGCCGGAAGCGGGATGCGCATTCGGTTGCCGTTGAAGCGCACCATGACGTTTCTGGAGAGCGGATGCGTGTTCGGCACCGGGGAGTCATGCGTCTCACCGACGAGGTAATGCACGTCATGGCCACGGCGGCTCAGCTCACGGCCGAGCGTGACGATATGCTGCTGCACGCCGTCGAGCACGTCAAGCGTGTCATCGAAGACGAATCCAATGGTCAAAGGCATAGCCGCCAGTCTATCGCCGCAAAACGACGGGACTACGGTCCGGGCCCGGCGTGTCACCGCCGGTATTTTCTTGCGTAGGGAATAAAATTGCGCCGTACGTCGCCGCCGACGACGCCAAAACCCTCACGACGTGATGCCAAGGAGGCGACATGGCCAATCTGCTCCTCGCGATCATCTATCTCGCGTTCATCTCGCTTGGACTGCCCGATGGGCTGCTCGGCGCCGCATGGCCGACGATGAGCGGCGAACTCGGCGCGCCGCTGTCATGGGCTGGCGGCATCTCGATGGTCATCAGCGCAGGCACGATCGTCTCCGCGCTACTGAGCGACCGGCTCACGTTGCGGTTCGGCGCGGGGCGTGTGACCGCCGTGTCGGTCGGGTTGACGGCGCTCGCGTTGTTCGGCTTCGCCTACGCGCCGAACTACTGGATACTCATCGTCATGGCCGTGCCGTATGGGCTCGGCGCCGGTGGCGTCGACGCGGCGCTCAACAACTATGTCGCCGTCCATTACGCGAGCCGCCATATGAGCTGGCTGCATTGCATGTGGGGGCTCGGTGCCCTCTTCGGGCCGTATATGATGGGTTTCGCGCTTGCGCACCAATATGGATGGCAATGGGGATACCGTTCGGTCGGCGCGCTGCAGATCGTGCTGACGGCCATCCTTGTGCTGAGCCTGCCATTGTGGAGGAGGCGCACGGACGCGCCCCGGAACGCATCACAGGCGCCCGGCGAGGCCGACGATCCCGCGCAGACGGTCGCCGCGGCGGGGGAGCAACAGCGCAAACCGCTTGGCCTCGCCGGCGTGCTGCGTATCCGCGGCGCCGCGCAGATTCTCATCATGTTCTTCTGCTACTGCTCGATCGAGCAGACGACGATCCTGTGGGCGAGCAGCTACATGGCCGGCGTCGACCATGTGGACCTGCAGGCGGCCGCGAACTACGCGAGCCTCGTCTTCATCGGTATCACCGTCGGACGCTTCGTCAGCGGCTTCGCGACGATGCGGCTCAGCGACGCGCAGATGATCCGGCTCGGCGCCGCGATCATCGTCGCCGGCGTCGTGCTGCTGGCGCTGCCGGTGCCGGGCGTGTGGAACTCGGTCGCCGGTTTCGTCGTCATCGGCCTTGGCTGCGCGCCGGTCTACCCGTGCATCATCCATTCGACGCCGGCGTATTTCGGCGCCGACCGGTCGCAGGCGATCGTCGGCGTGCAGATGGCGAGCGCCTACGTCGGCACGATGCTGATGCCGCCGCTGTTCGGCCTGCTCGCGCAGCATACGACGCTCAGGCTGCTGCCGTGGTACCTGCTCGTGTTCACCGCGGGGCTGATCGCCATGCACGAATGGCTGCGCGCCAAGACCCGCACCAAAGTGGACTTCACCGCACATTGAACCGGGTTGCGCGCCGTTCGCACTGGGCGTGCGTGGGTGGGCAAACCCGCGCCGCCGCTTTACGATGGGCACCATGGCACACGAACAGACACACGCGGGCGTGCTGCGCGCTGGCACGCCCGCCGCAACGCCACAGGTCATCCTCGGTTTTCTGGCCATCGGCCTGCCCGAGGCGCTGCTCGGCGCCTCATGGCCGGCCATGGGCGCGGGGGTGGGCGCGCCACTCGTGGCCGTGGTCGGCATCGCCGCGATCATCGCCGCAGGTTGCGCCGCGGCGGCGATATACGCGGAGCCGGTGGTGCGCCGGGTCGGTTCCGGGCGCACGGTCGACATGGGCGTGGCCCTCACCGTGCTTGCGCTGTCGGGGTTCTCATTCGCGCCGCATTATTGGGCGCTGCTTGTATTCGCGCTGCCGTATGGCATTGGATCGGGCATGCTTGTGGTGGCGTTGAACGCGTATGTGGCCGTGCGTTCGGCGAACGCGCACATCATCTGGCTGCATGCGACGAGCGCGTTCGGCGCGCTCGTGGGTCACACGGTGCTCGGCTGGATCATCGCGAACGGTGCCGACTGGCGCTGGGCGTACCGCACGATCGGCCTTGTGCAACTTGCGCTCGCCATAGTGCTTGCGGCAGGCACGCGGCGATGGCATGACCGCCTGAGTCCGGCCCAGATCGCCCGTTTGGGTGAAACGCCGTACGCACAGGGGGACTGGCGGCACGACATGCGCCGGCCACATGCGGTGCATGCGCTCATGGCGATGCCTGCGGCGGTGGCTGTGCTCGTCTTGTTGTTCGCCGCCACATCGGTGGAGCAGACGACGATGCTGTGGGCCAGCAGTTACATGGTGCACGCCGGCGGCATGTCCATCCATACGGCGGGCGTCTACGCCAATCTGTTCTTTGTGGGTCTCGTCGCCGGCTCTGTTGTGGCGGGCGTTGTGGCGCTCAGGGTGCGCGATGTATGGATGGTCGCTGGTGGCATCGCCGTGCTGATCGGCGGGGTTGCGCTGATGGTGGTGCCGGTTGCGGGCCTGTGGCGCGCGCTGACCGCGCCGGTGCTGCTGGGGGTGGGCTGTGCGCCAATCGCGCCGGCCGTCGTGCATGCCACTCCGCGCTTGTTTGGCGCGGCGAGCACACCGGCGATGATCGGGGCGCAGACCGCCGCGGTCTCGATGGCCACGTTGGTCAGCCCCGTGCTGTTCGCCTGGGTGGAACGCGCGGCGGGGTCGATGCATGCGCTGCCGTGGTATCTGCTGGTGTTCACGGTGATTGCGCTCGCGGCATATGCGTGCGTTCTGCGCGGGGTGCGCTTGCATGCACTCGGCGAGTGACGGATAATCGAACATATGTGCGAATGTTTGGAGAGTTTCTCCGCCCCCACCCGGGCATGGTTCGAGCGCAGCTTCGGTGGACCCACAGAGGCGCAGCGTCTGGCGTGGCCGGCGATCCATCATGGCGAGAACGTGCTCGTCATCGCGCCCACGGGTTCAGGCAAAACGCTTTCGGCGTTCCTTGCGGCGATCGACGGCATCATCGACCGCAACGCGCGTGCGGACAGCGCCGAGGAAGGTCGCAAACGGCGGCGCAAAGGGGTGCGTGTGCTTTACATCTCCCCGCTCAAGGCATTGGGCGTGGATGTCGCGAAGAACCTCGAAACGCCGCTCAACGGCATTCGTGAGGAATATGCGCGCATGGGACTGTCCGTGCCTGAGGTCTCGGTCGCCATGCGCAGCGGTGATTCGACGCCGCAGGAACGGCGTGCGATCGTCAGCAGGCCGCCGGACATCCTGGTGACGACGCCGGAATCGCTGTACCTGATGCTCACATCGAAGGCGCGCACCGTGCTCGACACCGTGCAGACGGTGATCCTCGACGAAGTGCATGCCGTGGCCGGCACCAAGCGGGGGGCCCACCTCGCGTTGAGTCTGGAACGGCTCGACGACCGGCTGGAGACTCCACCACAGCGCATCGGACTTTCCGCCACCGTGAACCCTGTGGATGAGGCCGCGGCGTTCCTCGGCGGCAGCAGGCCCGTCACCATCGCCCAAGCGAGCGGCAGGGCGGCACTCAACCTCAAGGTCGTGGAGCCGGCAAGCCGCATGGGTGACGGCGGCGGCAGGACGGACACCACAAAATCCTATGCACCGCAGTCTTCCAACTCAATCACCGGCGTCACGCCGGCAATGCGGCGGCTGGCGGAACGCAAGGCCCGTGAAGCCGGTCGGACGCCAACCGCAGCGCCGTCGTCTGCCGCCCATCGAGATGGGATCACGGACCGAGCTGGCAATGAGGCGCCGGCGCCGGTCGCCGCAAACGCCGGCCCCACCGCGTCGGTCTGGCCACTGATCCAACGCAGTGTGCTCGACGAAGTACTTGCACACCGCACGACGCTCGTCTTCGTGAACTCGCGTGGACTCGCCGAACGGTTCACGGCCCAGCTCAACGACCTCTACTTGGAGCGGCAGGGCAAAAGCCCCGACCTGTCGAACGAACCGGCGCATTACGGGTCGCTCATCGGATCGACGACGAAACTCGTCGGTCCCGTGGCACCGCAGGACGCCATCGCGATGGCGCATCACGGCTCCGTGTCGAAAGACCGGCGCAAGCAGATCGAAGAGCAGCTCAAAGCGGGCAAGCTCAAATGCGTTGTGGCCACGAGCAGCCTCGAATTGGGCATCGATATGGGGTCGGTCGATCTGGTCATCCAATTGGCGCCACCGCTGTCGGTGTCGTCCGGCCTGCAACGTGTGGGACGAGCCGACCACCGCGTGGGCGGTGTGTCGCATGCACTCATCTACCCGGTGACGCGCGAACAGATCATCGGCGCCGGCGAGCATGCTTTCGACGCTCGCGGCGGCGCCGATGATCTGTTCGCGC
>Dunbar_p2__coassemble_1396_pt1 | contig 19382 bp, 15 predicted proteins | sample Dunbar_p2__metabat2_high_PE_041 | metagenome-assembled genome bin Dunbar_p2 | reverse complement strand
CGGCTTCACAACGCCGGAGTAGACACGCACGAACACGAGCTTGCCGTAGAACGGGTGGGTCGAGATCTTGAAGACGAGCGCCGAGAACGGATCGTCAAGCGTCGGCTTGCGGTCGATCTCGATCGATTCGTCGGACGGGTCGAAGCCGACGATGGACGGGACGTCCTCCGGGCTCGGCAGGTAGTCGACGACGGCGTCAAGCATCGGCTGCACGCCCTTGTCCTTGAATGCGGAACCACACAGGACCGGATAGGCCTCACGTGCGATCGTGAGCGTGCGGATGCCCTTGCGGATCTCCTCTTCGGTCAGGTCGCCGGTCTCGAGGTACTTCTCGATGAGCTCCTCGTCCGACTCCGCGACCTGATCGAGGAGTTCGGCGCGGTACTGCTCGGCGCGTTCCTTGAGGTCGTCCGGGATGTCCACGGTGTCGTAGTGGGCGCCCATGTCGTCCTTGACGTCGTTCCAGACATAGGCCTTCATGCGGATGAGGTCGACGACGCCGACGAAGTCGTTCTCAGCGCCGATCGGCAGCTGGACGACGAGCGGGGTCGCCCCGAGCTTCTCCTTGATCGTGTCGACCGAGTAGTAGAAGTCGGCGCCGAGCTTGTCCATCTTGTTGATGAAGCAGATGCGCGGGACACCGTACTTGTCGGCCTGACGCCACACGGTCTCGGACTGCGGCTCGACGCCTTCCTTGCCGTCGAAGACGGCGACGGCGCCATCGAGGACGCGAAGCGAACGCTCCACCTCGGCGGTGAAGTCGACGTGGCCCGGCGTATCGATGATGTTGATCTGGAACTTCTCGCCCGTGTCATGGGTCTGGCGGTTCCAGAAGCACGTCGTCGCGGCGGACTGGATGGTGATGCCGCGCTCCTGCTCCTGCGCCATGAAGTCCATCGTCGAAGCGCCGTCGTGGGTCTCGCCGATCTTGTAGTTCTTACCGGTGTAGTACAGAATACGCTCGGTAGTGGTGGTCTTACCGGCATCGATGTGAGCCATGATGCCGATGTTACGAACCTGGTTGAGGTTGGTAAGCACGTCCAGTGCCATGAATGTTCCTTAACTCTTCGTTTCCGTGACTGATTACCAGCGGTAATGCGCGAAGGCCTTGTTGGCTTCCGCCATCTTGTGGGTGTCCTCACGACGCTTCACGGAAGCGCCGAGGCCGTTGGATGCGTCGAGGATCTCGTTCGCGAGGCGCTCGGCCATCGTCTTCTCACGGCGTGCGCGGGAGAAGTCGGTCAGCCAGCGCAGCGAAAGCGTGTTCGCGCGGGCCGGCTTGACCTCGACCGGGACCTGGTAGGTCGCGCCGCCGACACGGCGGGAACGGACCTCGAGGGACGGACGGATGTTGTCAAGCGCGCGCTTGAGCACCGCGACCGGTTCCTGATCGGTCTTCTCCTTGACCATGTCAAGTGCCGAGTAGACAAGGTCTTCGGCGATCGACTTCTTGCCATCGAGAAGAATCTTGTTGATGAGCTGCGCGACTACGGTCGAGCCGTAGATCGGGTCCGGCAGCAGCTGATGTTTCTTGGCGGGTCCTTTACGTGACATATCTCTTACTTCGCCTTCTTTGCTCCGTACAGGGAACGGCCCTGCTTACGATCCTTGACACCCTGCGTATCGAGCGCGCCACGCACGATGTGGTAACGCACGCCCGGCAGATCCTTGACACGGCCGCCGCGCACGAGCACGATCGAGTGCTCCTGCAGGTTGTGGCCTTCGCCCGGGATGTAAGCGGTGACTTCGACGCCCGAGCTCAGACGGACACGGGCGACCTTACGCAGAGCCGAGTTCGGCTTCTTCGGCGTCGTCGTGTACACACGGGTGCACACGCCGCGGCGCAGCGGGCTTCCCTTGAGAGCCAAAGTCTTGGACTTCTTCGGCTTTGCCTTGCGTCCCTTACGGACAAGCTGTTCAATAGTAGGCAACTTGAATTCTCCGATTCAGTGGTTTCTGTTCTTCCTAGTGAAGCCGACTGATCGCAGCCTCACTTTCCCCCACTGCACTGAATGAAGAAAAGACAGCCACTGTTCACCGGCCCGATGACCCTTCGTTCTCCCTCTGCCGCATTACTGCGCGTGGTACGGACGAACTTGGGGATATCCCAGCGCGAGCTCCTGTCACATAAGGTGCTTGGCTGGCACACACAAGGTATGAACATACCACACAGACCGGATATACCGCAATTGTGAAGACGCGCGCGGTGTGTCTTCACCATTCATCGCGATTGCGCGCCACGCCGCCTATGTGCTGCGGAAAACAGAAAACCCTCCACGAGGGAGGGTTTTCGTTGGGGTGGCTAACGCGGCTCGAACGCGCGACCTTCTGAACCACAATCAGATGCTCTACCAACTGAGCTATAGCCACCATCGCAACGGTTCCGTGAAGAACCGGGCAACAGATGAAAACTATACACCACCTCCACCCAAATCCCGCACACGGCGTGTCGCCTACCTCCGACACCTCACCCACACCACTCCCCAACGGCCTGTCGCGCGCCGCGAAGAGGTAGACTGGAGTCATAATTCAACAGGGTTCACAACATGAAGCACATGTGGTGCTTGGCTCCTTTCCCTACATGATGGTTTCCTGCACTGGAGTGATGTGGATGAGAGTGAACATCACCGTGGTCATGGGTAGGTCAGGTGACCCGTGCGGCGCGCGCCGATGACGGCATTCGTCACACGTCGACGATGACGGAGGCGGCAATGGACGCCACCACCGTCGGATGATTGGCGGCGACGCGCTGGGAGCACGAGACCTGACGTTTCCGGGAATCGGCGGTTTCGACCTCGGACAGGTCGGATTCCCGGCGCACGTACATCGCCGATGTGTTGGATGATATGGCGATGTCGAGAACGAGACGGCCCCCGAAGGCACCTAGACACTTTGGGGGCCGTCTTCATGTATGCCCTGTTGCTCCGTGCACCGTGCTTCCTGTACGCCCTGTTCCCCAGCGTCCCACTCAGTAGTCCACACCTGCAAATCCACCCACAAACGCCCCTATTTGCGTCCCACTCTGCAGACCACACCTACAAAATCGGACACACCGTCCCACACCGCAGTTCCCATCTGCCAACCCACCCGCAAACGCCCCTATTTGCGTCCCACTTCGCAGTCCGCACCGACCAATCCACCCACAATCGCGCACTGCTGCGCGGCAACACCGCAACACCGCATCGTCTACGCTGGAACCATGACCTTCCTTCCGCTCACCGCAGCTGCCGCAACCGCCGCATCCACGACAACCGCCGACTTCGTCGCGCGCCGCCAGTTCGCGCCCCTCTACATCTGGCTCGACGTCGCGTTCCTCATCTGCTACGCCGCGCTGCTGCTGTGGCGCCACCGCCGTATGACGGTGCTCGTCGGCATCGCCGCAGGCCTGTTGTATTTCGCAGTCGACTTCGGCATCTTCCATCTTGCGCTCGATACGCGTTCGATCTCGCCGAACGCATCATTGTTCTGGGTGTTGTTGTGGATGTCGATGAGTTACGGGTTCACGAATTTCACATGGATATGGCTGTATCTGCGACACGACGACCGTCTCGTCGAATGGTCGACGCTCATATTCGGCTGGTGGTTCTGCGCGCCGCTCATCACACAGACAATCACATCCCGATTCCTCCCCGACGAGGCCGCCGATCCGATCACAATCGAACGCACGACGGGCGCCTACCACGGATGGATGGCGGTCATCCTGTTCGTCGGATACGCGGGCGTCGTCATCCACAACCTCACACGCGCGCCGCGCCCCGCGCTGCGTATCGACATCCGTTGGCTCCTCGTATGCGGCATCGGTATCCAGTTCGCATGGGAGGCGGCGCTGCTGCTCGGCGGCATCCGCAGCGCCGGGCTGGGCTTCGTCGACTCGCTCAAGCCGCTCGTCATCGATTCACTTCTCGAAACGAACCTCGGCATGCCGTACGTCTATCTGATCTTCCTCGCCGTGTCCGCACGTTGGCATGAGGACCTCACACCCCGCACACCCGCGCTATCACTCGCGTGCTCGCTCGAACGTTCGAACGCGCGCATGCGCCGCGCACCGTTCACCGTCACCGCAATCCGCTGCGGCACGGACGTGGACGACTAGACTGGCGTACTACCGACGCTTGAACCATCCCCGAACCAAGGAGTTTCGCAATGCTGTCCTTCCAGAACGACTATTCCTCGACCGCCGCGCCGCAGATCCTCGCGCGCGTGCAGCAGATCCAGCACGAGCAGCATCCGGGCTACGGCGCCGACGACTACTGCAAGACCGCCGCGAACAAGATCGCCGCACAGTGCGACGACCCACACGCGCAGGTGTGGTTCCTCGTCGGCGGCACACAGACGAACCAGACGGTCATCTCGGCGATCACACCGCAATACGCGGGCGTCGTGTGCGCGGACAGCGGCCACATCAACACGCATGAGGCGGGCGCGATCGAGGCGACCGGACACAAGGTGCTCGCGTTGGCGAACGAGGACGGCAAGATCACGGCCGAACAACTCGACGACTATTGCGAACGGTTCTATGCGGATCCGAACCATACGCACATGGTCTTCCCCGGTTCCGTCTACATCTCCCAACCGACCGAATACGGCACCGTCTACACACTTGAGGAGCTCGAATCGCTCTCCCAGGTCGCGCACGACCGTGGCCTGCCGCTGTTCATCGACGGTGCGCGCCTCGGCTACGCGTTGACGAGCGACGGCAACGACGCCGACCTCGACGACATCGCGCGCGTCGCCGATGTGTTCACGATCGGCGGCACGAAGGTCGGCGCGATGTTCGGCGAGGCCGTCGTGTTCACCCGCGCGAACACGCCCGCGAATTTCACGACGCTCGTCAAGCAGCGTGGCGCGCTCCTCGCGAAGGGATGGCTGTTGGGTCTGCAGTTCGACGTGTTGTTCACCGACGACCTGTACTTCAAACTGTCCGCACACGCGAACAAGGAGGCTGACAAGATTCGCGAAGCGCTCGCGGACAAGGGTTACGATGTGGCCTTCGTCTCGCAGACGAACCAGATCTTCATCACCGTCTCCGACAAGAAGGCCGCCGAACTCGCCGAGCATGTGACGCTGGGGTTCATCGAGGCCGTCGGTACGGACAGCGTCATGCTGCGCATCTGCACAAGCTGGGCGACGACCGATGACGAGGTCGACGAACTGATCTCGTATCTGTGACGACCTGTACGAATCTAGATACCGGTCAGATATGCGATGCGCGCCCACCACTGTTCTGTGGTGGGCGCGCATCGCATATGGCACAATCCTCTCATTCCCTATTCCTCACCGTCGCTTCCTGCGGCGCGTGTGCCCGCCTTATGCGCGGCGATGACCTCACGTTCCATCCTGACGAACCGTTTGACCGACTGTTCGACCGAATACGTCTCCTTCGTATGTTCGGCGTAGGTCTTCCCCCATTCGTTGAGGTCGCGCGGATGGTCGATCCACCAGTCGATGCGGTCGGCGAGCTCCTCGGGATGGCCGATCGGATACGACGATTCCGGGGTGAGCGAGAACTGCCCGGCCGCGCTCAACGGCGAGTCGGCGATGACGGGGACAAGGCCACACGCCATCCCTTCGATGACGCTCACCGATTCGAGGTCGGCGATCGACGGATGGCACAACAGGTCGCATGAGCGCAGCAGGTCCGGCATGTCGGCGTTCCTATGGAACCCGATTGTCGCGGGACGCTTGAGCAGCTTGCGCGCCTTGCGCACGACGCGCCGCTTGATCGGACCGGTGCCGGCGATCGTCAGATGGATGTCATCGGCGTGTGCGCTCAATGCGATCGCCTCGATGAGTTCGATATGGTTCTTCTCGTTCGCGAGTCTTCCCGACGCGATGATGCGGAACGGCACGGCCGCAGGCTCCGCGCCCGGACGCTGTCGCTTCGCCGTGAACCGTGGCTGGTAGCCGTTCGAGATGACGTAGATCGGCTCGCCGTAATGGTGTTTCTCAAGCAGGTGCGCGCCGAGCTTCGTCGGCACATGGATCGCGTCGACGTTGCGGTAGAGCCAATGGTGGAACAGCCAGTACAGGAACGAGTTCATGCCGGGGATGTAGCGCAGCGGCCCGGCCGAGTACATGACGTTCTCCGGCTGGACATGGAAGCCGGCCGTGACCGGCAGCCCGTGCGCACGTGCGTTCGCAAGCGCATGCCTGCCGAATTTGAACGGTTCGTAGATGTGCACGACGTCGACGCCGTCGAACGCGCGGTCGAAGAGCGTCTTGCTCGGCTGCGCGAACTGCATCTGCTGCTTCGCCGATATCCAGCTGACGAGCGGGATGTGGTTGACGCGCGCCGGGTAGCGTGGGGCGCCGATGCCGACGAGCCGCACCTCGTGCCCTTGCCGTTTGAGTTCGGCCGCCCATTGCGTCGCCGAGTTGGACGTGCCGTTGCCCCCGTTGCCGGATGTGTCGACGACGAGCGCGACTGTGAGCGGCCGTTCGTCATTGTCGCGGTCCGCGTCGGCGGATGCCGTGTTCTGTTGTGCGCACATGGTTGTCAAGTCTAGCGGTCGGTGCGCCGAACCGGCGGTTCGCGGCGACGGGGGTGGCTCCACGCACGTGCACTGCCGGTGGCACAATGGTGCCATGACGAAATTCGATTGTGCCCTCGGCACCCCCAACGGCAACCATCCCACACGTGCGCTCCTGCTCGGTTCCGGCGAGCTCGGCAAGGAGGTCGCGATCTCGCTCACGCGTCTCGGCGTGCGTGTCATCGCCGCCGATTCCTATGCGCATGCGCCCGCGCAGCAGGTCGCGCATGAGGCGCGCGTCCTCGACATGGCGAACGCGGACGCATTGCGTGCACTCATCGCGGATGTCGATCCGGACATCATCATCCCCGAGGTCGAGGCGATTGCGACACCGGTGCTCGAAGAGGCCGAGCACAATGGCGCGCACGTCGTGCCGAGCGCGAAGATCGCCGGCATCTGCATGGACCGCGAGGCGCTGCGCACGCTCGCGGCGGATGAGCTGGGACTGCCGACGACGCCGTTCCGTTTCGCAGGTTCCCTCAACGAACTCAAGGCGGCGGCCGACGCGATCGGATACCCGTGCGTCGTCAAGCCGGTCATGAGCTCGTCCGGACACGGCCAGTCGGTCGTGCACGATGCGGACGGCGTTGCGGACGCGTGGACGGAGGCGCAACAGGGGCGCCGCGCGCATGACGAAGGCGACGTGTCGCGCGTCATCGTCGAACGCCTCGTCGACCTTGACTACGAACTGACGATGCTCACCGTGAGCTCGTCCGCGGGCGTCGTCGTCTGCGAGCCGATCGGGCAGCGCCAGCAGGACGGCGACTACCGCGACTCGTGGCAGCCGGCGAACGTGCCCGCGGATGTGCTCGCGGAGGCGAAACGCATCGCGGACGCGGCGGTGAACGGACTCGTCGCTCGCGCGGGCACGGACAGCGCGTGGGGCGTGTTCGGCGTCGAGCTGTTCGTGCTCAAGGACGGCGACGTCCTGTTCAACGAAGTATCGCCGCGCCCGCATGACACGGGCATGGTCACGATGATCAGCCAACGGTTGAGCGAATTCGACCTGCACGCGCGCGCGATGCTCGGCGCACCGGTCACCGAAGGGCATGTCGCGCTCGACATCCCGGAGCATACGGCGGCCGCGAGCCACGCGATCGTCGTCGAGGGACACGGCGAAGCCGAGTTCACGAACCTTGACGAGGCGCTCGCGCAACCGGGGACCGACGTGCGCGTCTTTGCGAAACCGAAGGTCGAAGGGCACCGCAGGATGGGCGTCGCGCTCGCGCTCGGCGCGGACGTCGCGGAAGCGCGCGTGCGCGCCGTCGAAACGGCGCAGGCGCTCTCGATCACCGTCATCTGAAAACCGCCATCCCGGCCGCGCGGCGCATACCGCGCCGCGCGGCCGTTTGAAACGTGAGAAACACCGCGCCCATGTTAGCGCCGCTTGCTACGCTGATGGCGTCAGTTCATCAGCGTTCCATTTTGTAGATCCACGGAAGGCAGAAGCACCAATTATGCAGAAAATGGACAAGCTCTACGAGGGCAAGGCCAAGAAACTGTACGCAACCGACGACCCGGACGTCCTTTGGGTCGAATACATGAACCAGGCGACCGCCGGCAACGGCGCGAAGAAGGCTCAGATCGAAGGCAAGGGAAGCCTCAACAACCGCATCACGTCGGTCCTCTTCGACCTGCTCAAGGCCCGTGGAGTCGATTCCCATTTCATCAAGCGCATCTCGGACACCGAGCAGCTCGTCCGCTCGATGGACATGTACCCGCTCGAGATCATCATGCGCAACACGGCGGCCGGTTCGTTCGCGAAGCGCTACGGCGTCGAGGAGGGCACGAAGCTTGCACGGCCAATCCTCGAATTCTGCTACAAGTCCGATGAGCTCGGCGACCCGTTCATCAACGACGACGGCATCGTCGCGCTCGGCCTCGCGTCCGACGAGGAGCTCGCCGAGATCTCGAAGCAGGCGCGCGCCGTCAACGACGCGCTCCTCGACATCTTCTCGAAGATTGACGTGCAGCTCGTCGACTTCAAGATCGAGGAAGGCAAGACGTCCGGCGGCACGATCCTGCTCGCCGACGAGATCACGCCTGACACGTGCCGCCTGTGGGACCTCAAGGACGGTTCGGGCCAGATCGAGCACCTCGACAAGGATCTGTTCCGCCGCGACCTCGGCAACATCATCCCCGCCTATGAGGAGATCTACGATCGCCTGACAGCGCTTGCACAGCAGGAAGGCATCGAACGCGCCGAATGACATGAGCGGCCCGCATCTGGTGTTCGCCACCGGGTGCGGGCCGATTCCGTCCGCCACCCCCTCCCCTTTTTTCTTACATTGATTTCCCCATCCGTGCCGGCTACGGCACGGCTCCCGTTTTTTCAGCACCAGTTTCCATCACCAAGAGAGAGCAAGGAAGAACCGTGGTTTTCCGCGTATATGTTGAAAAGAAGCCCGGCTTTGACGTCGAGGCCCAGCAGCTCACCCACGAACTCAGGACGATTCTGGGCATCAAGCCGCTTGAGCGGATCCGCCTGATCAACCGCTACGACGTCGAGGGCATCGGCGAGGACCTGTTCGAACAGGTCGTGCCGACCGTCTTCAGCGAACCGCAGTCCGACGACGTCGCGTTCGACTTTCCCGATTTCGGCGACGACGCCGTGTTCGCCGTCGAGTTCCTTCCCGGACAGTTTGACCAGCGCGCCGACTCGGCGAGCGAATGCATCCAGCTCATCAGCCAAGGTGAACGCCCGACCGTGCGTTCGGCGACGCTCTACGCGCTGCAGGGCAATCTGAGCACGCCCGACATCGACGCGATCAAGAAGTACGTCATCAACCCGGTCGAAGCGCGCGAAGCGAGCCTCGCGACGCGCGACACGCTCGTGACGCAGATCCCGACGCCCGGCAAGGTCGAAGTCATCGACGGCTTCCGCGGGATGGATGACGAGCAGCTCGAACGCTTCATCGCCGACCGTGGGCTCGCGATGGACGTCGCCGACCTGCAGTTCTGCCGCGACTACTTCATCGACGAGGACCGCGACCCGACGATCACCGAGATCAAGGTCATCGACACGTACTGGTCCGACCATTGCCGCCACACGACATTCGGCACGCAGCTCGACGACGTGACGATCGACGACGCGACCGTCAAGGAGGCCTTCGAACGCTATCTGCGGATGCGTGAGGAGCTCGGGCGCGCCGACCGCCCAGTCACACTGATGGACATGGGCACGCTCGGCGCGAAGTGGCTCAAGGCGAACGGCATCTTGACGAACCTCGACGAATCCGAGGAGATCAACGCGTGCACCGTCAAGGTCAAGGTCGACGTCAACGGCGAGGACGAGGACTGGCTCTTCCTGTTCAAGAACGAGACGCACAACCACCCGACCGAGATCGAACCGTTCGGCGGCGCCGCGACATGCATCGGCGGCTGCATCCGCGATCCCCTCTCGGGACGCTCGTACGTCTACCAGGCGATGCGCGTGACGGGCGCGGCGGATCCGCGCACGCCTATCGACGAGACGCTTGAAGGCAAGCTGCCGCAGCGCAAGCTCGTCACGACGGCCGCGCATGGCTATTCGTCCTACGGCAACCAGATCGGGCTCGCGACCGGACAGGTCGATGAGATCTACCATCCCGGCTACGTCGCGAAACGCATGGAGGTCGGCGCCGTCGTCGCGGCGACGCCCGCCGACCATGTGCGCCGCGAGACGCCCGCACCGGGCGACCGGATCATCCTGCTCGGCGGCCGCACGGGCCGTGACGGCATCGGCGGCGCGACCGGCTCGTCGAAGGCACACAACGTCGAATCGCTCGAACTCGACGGCGCCGAGGTTCAGAAGGGCAACGCGCCGGTCGAACGCAAGCTCCAGCGCCTCTTCCGCCGCGGCGACGCATGCCGCCTCATCAAGCGCTGCAACGACTTCGGCGCGGGCGGCGTCTCGGTCGCGGTCGGCGAGATCGCCGACGGCCTCGACGTCGACCTCAACAAGGTCCCGAAGAAATACGAAGGACTCGACGGCACCGAACTCGCGATCTCCGAATCGCAGGAACGCATGGCCGTCGACGTCGCCGCCGAGGACGTCGACGAATTCCTCACCTACGCGAAGGAGGAGAACCTCGAAGCGTCCGTCATCGCGACCGTCACCGAGGAACCCCGTATGGTCATGCGTTGGGACGGGGACACAATCGTCGACCTGTCGCGCGAATTCCTCGCATCGAACGGCGCGGACAAGCACCAGGACGCGCATGTGGTGGAACAGGGCACGTATGCCACGCCGTTCGGCGAAGGCACGCTCGAGGAACGCATGCACGCGATGCTCGCGGACATCAACGTCGCCTCGAACAAGGGCCTGTCCGAACGCTTCGATTCGACGATCGGCGCGGGCACCGTGCTCATGCCGTTCGGCGGCCGCAGGCAGCTGACCGCGCCGATGGCGATGGTCGCGAAACTGCCCGTCTTCGGCGAGACGACGACGGCATCCGCGATGGCATGGGGCTTCAACCCGTACATCATGGAACGCAACCAGTTCACCGGCGCATACCTCTCGGTCGTCGAATCGCTCGCGAAGCTCGTCGCCGCAGGCTTCGAACACGAGAAGGCGTACCTGAGCTTCCAGGAGTACTTCGAGAAGCTGCGCGACGAGCCGGAACGCTGGGGCAAGCCGCTCGCGGCCGTGCTCGGCGCGCTCATGGCCCAGGTCGACCTTGGCGTCGGCGCGATCGGCGGCAAGGATTCGATGTCCGGATCGTTCGAGGACCTCGACGTGCCCCCGACACTCATCTCGTTCGCCGTCGCGGTCGGCGACATGCGCCGCGCGACAAGCCCCGAGTTCAAGCAGGGCGGCCACCACGTCGTGCGCATCGCGCCACGCTACCTCGACGACGGCATCACCCCGGACAAGGACGCGCTCCTCGAGGTGTTCCGCGTCGTCGAAGACCTCGTTGACTTCCACGACGCGGTCGCGGTCGCGACACCGGGATACGGCGGCACCGCGGAATCGCTCTTCCGCATGACGCTCGGCAACGCGATCGGCGTCCGTCTCGACGACTCGATCAACGTCGACGACCTCTTCGCCCCGGCGTATGGATCGTTCATCGTCGAACTCGCGGACGACGCGAAGATCCCCGCAGCGTCGAACCTCGTCGACATCGCACAGGTCGGCGAAACGACGGACGAGTACGTCTTCCACGCGGACGGCGTCGACCTGCCGCTCGCGCAGCTGCAGGAGACATGGGAACGCGGACTCGAATCGGTCTTCCCGTACCGCACCCCCCACGGCACCGAACTCGAACAGGTCGAGACCGTCTCGTTCGCAACGCAGCGGCGCGTGCAGTACACGGGGCCGAAGATCGCGAAACCGCGCGTCGTCATCCCGGTGTTCCCCGGCAACAACTGCGAATACGACACGGCGGCCGCGTTCGAACGCGCGGGCGCGGACGTGACGACGCTCATCGTCAACAACCTCACGCCGCAGGCGGTCGCGGAGTCGACGCAAGCGCTCGTCGACGAGATCGGACGCAGCCAGATCGTCATGATTCCGGGCGGCTTCTCGGGTGGCGACGAACCGGACGGGTCGGCGAAGTTCATCACCGCGTTCTTCCGCGCCCCCGCCGTCACCGAAGCGGTGCGCGACCTGCTCAAGAACCGTGACGGTCTGATGCTCGGCATCTGCAACGGCTTCCAGGCGCTCATCAAGCTCGGCCTCGTGCCGTTCGGCGACATCGTGCCGATGACCGATGCCTGCCCGACGCTCACGTTCAATGAGATCGGACGCCACCAGAGCCGCCTCGTGCGCACGCGCGTCGCGTCGAACCTCTCGCCGTGGCTCGCGAAGACCGAGGTCGGCGACGTGCACACCGTCGCGATCTCGCACGGCGAAGGACGCTTCGTCGCCTCGTACGACATGCTCGCGCAGCTGGCCACGAACGGCCAGATCGCCACGCAGTACGTCGACGAGGACGGCGTGCCGAGCATGGACTTGTCGGTCAATCCGAACGGTTCGATGCTCGCCGTTGAAGGCATCACAAGCCCCGACGGCCGCGTCTTCGGCAAGATGGGCCATTCGGAGCGTTCGGGCAACGGCCTGTACATGAACGTGCCGGGCAACACCTACCAGCCGATCTTCGAGGCGGGCGTCGCCTACTTCGCGTGATGTGACAGGAAGCGGGGGTTTCTCGGTGTCTTTGGGTGTCGTGAACCCCCAAAGACACCGAGAAACCCCCGCTTTTGACGCGACACGCCCATATGGGGCCTTTTCGGCACCCAAAGATGCTGAGATATGGAGGAACAGCATGCTGGAGCAGGACCCAACCACCCAGCTGCGTCCGATGCGCCGCGCCGATCGCGAAGTGCATGCCCCGGAGGACGTCGAGGCGATTCTGCGCGATTGCGCCGACGTGCGCGTCGCCTATCAGGATGCCCAAGGCCTGACGATCGTACCGGTGAACTTCGCGTATGAGTTCGCACCGGGCATGTTGCGGCTGTTCATGCATTCGGCGCGTGAGGGGCGCAAGATCGACGCGATCCGCGCGGCCGGGAACGTCCTGCCCGTCGCGTTCGAAATGGATTGCGACGCGACCGTATACACCGGGCGCACACCATGCTCGTCGACGACGGCGTTCCGGTCAATCATCGGCACCGGCGTGGCGAGCCTCGTGGAGGACACCGAGCAGAAAATCGAGGCGCTCACATTGCTCATGCGGCAGCGCACCGCGATGCACGACGTCACGTTCCTGCTACGGCAGGTCGCGAAGGTCGCCGTATGGCGCATCGAGTCGACCGAATTCACGGCGAAACGGCATCCGGCGCCCGCCGCACGCATGTGAACATGCCTTTCTGCCCATCTTTGGGTACCCAAACCGGCCCCTTACGGGCGCGTTGCACCAAAAGCGGGGTCATCTGGTTATCTTTGGGTGTCGTCAACACCCAAAGATAACCAGAAAGCTACAGCCCCAGGATCTGCCTCTTCTTGAGGTTGAACTCCTCTTGGGTGAGGATGCCGGCGTCGAGCAGCTCCTTGAGGCTCTTCAACGCCTCCATCTGTTCGGACACCGACATCGCAGTCCGCGCCGGCGCACCCTGCGCCGCCGCGGACTGTGCGGTCGACGGCGCGACCGCCGCATTCGCCGCGTCGACCTGCCCGGGCATCTGCTGCCCCGGCATCGCGCCGGTCATCGGATTGACCCCTTGCGCGAAGCCAAGGCCGAGCATCATCCCGCCCATGTCGCCGAACCCGTTGTCCTGCACACCCTGTGCGATCTTCTGCTGCGCCGCGATGTTCGACGCCTGCTGCGAGACGTTCTCGTACGCCGTCACATTCATCCGGTTCGCCGCATACTGCTTGACGAGCTCACGCGACTCCGGCGTGAACTCGATGCTCTCGATACCAATGCCCGCCAGATGGATACCGAAACGCGACTCCCACGTACCGGCGTTGCCCGCGTCAGCGGCGATCGCCTGCGCGATGGCGTTCGCCTGGCTCGGCAGTTCGGAGATGCGGTACTCGTTGGACAGCGAGTTGAGCGCGACCGAGAACGACTGCATGAATTCGCTCAGCAGCTGCGATTTCGTCTTCGGATCGTCGAAGCTGATGTAGTCGACGTTCGGTGGCACGAATTGGCGGATGAACGCGGTCGGGTTCGTGATGCGCAGCGACATCATGCCGCGCGCACGGATGTCAAGGTCGGTGTCGTAGAACCTGTCGTGGTACATGAGCGGCGCCGGCGTGCCGAATTTGAGGCCGCGGATCTCGCGCAGGTTCACGAACGCGACACGTTTGTTCGCGACCGGTTCGCCGCCGTACTTGAACCGCTCCCCGATCTGTCCGAAGATCGATTTGCCGATGCCGTCGCCCGCGAAGACGCTGTCCGTGCCGCCGGTGCGGTACTCGTACCCTCCGGATTCGGTGATGATGTTCTCGATGCCCGATTGGTCGAAGATGAACGCGGCCGTGTTCTCCGGCACGTAGATGCGCGACCCGTTCGAGATGACCGCTTCCGAATGCCGAGTGTTCGAGCCGCGCCCGCGGTTCGTCTCCTGGTACACGCCCGGCATGAGCGCCGCGTGTTCATCGAACTGGTCGACGGTGATGATGTCGAGCCACTGGTCGGCGAACGTGCCGCCCAATGCGCCCGCGAATGCCTTGATCAACGCCATTGCTGTCTACTTTCTGAAGGTTCTGTGTATGGTCTCAAAGCTGATGTGTGCCACCACAGTATTCGCAGATGACTGTCCTACCGTGCCAACCATTGAGCGTCGCACCGCATCCCGGACATGGTATGCTGACCTTCTCCGCGGTCGACTTTGTCTGTGTGGTGGATCTCTTGTTGAAGGCGGCACTGAACTGGCTGGTAACGCTACTCAACGCATTTGCCACATCTGAAACCAGCGTCTGCTTTTGCCCCACCAAAGGAGTGTCATTACCGGTGATTTCAGCGTTAAGTGCATTGACGAACGGAGCAAAATCATCATAATTATGATCCATGAATTCAACAACCCCTTTCTTCAAATACACCTTGCATTTATACCAACTATCATCTCGACTATTTTTGGGCAACTGCATTACTTCGACTCGGTCCACCGAGGTCAACGGATATGAATACGAGTACCCCTCATCAGCACGAAACACATGAAACTCCACATAGGACAACACCAGACGCTTCGTCGTGATATAGACATGGCCGGACTTGGAGATTTCCTTTATTTTGTCGTTCCACGATAAACTGTAATCACCAATGATAGTTTCCCTATATTCAAGCTTGATGTTTCCCATGGCAACCTCAATTTATTAAAAGAATGACGGAGAGGTCTTGCAGCATAAGACCTCTCCGATCGGTTTTATGCGACTACTGAGCAGTGTATGGTGCGCACTTCTTCTGGAACCGTTCAATATCAGCGCTAAAGTCATACTTGTCTTTCCACAACGTGGAGCGTACTTCAGACCATAACTTATACACATTCGAACGCATATTGGACCAAGCCTTATAGAAATCTGAACGAGCATTCGACCACGCCTTATAGCATTCGCTTCGCTCTGCATAATAAGACTCATATTCTACATTGTCAGGCTTCTCATCCAGCACATCATCATAATACTTATCATAAACATCGTCTAATGTTGTGTCATAAATATCATCATAAAAATTATCAAGAGCCGTATCATATACCGAATCGTAGAAATCATCAGTCACAGCATCCCAATTCATATCGGGATCAGCCTGCACCTGCTGAGAAAGCATCTGGAAGTACTTCGTCACATTCGCCGAAAGCTTCCCGTAGAATATGCCTGATTCTTTTTCCACAGTGGCATACCAATCAGTAAGCACTTGCTTGTTGGAGACGTAGGATTCATACGTTTCACCGAGTTTTCCTGCCGCCTCCGCTTCTTTAGCGTTGATGTTCTCCACCGCGTTCTTTTCATCCGCATCAATCGCAGCAAGAACACCTTCAAGTGAATTGGCATCAGTCGGCTGCTGACCATTGCCATCAGGCTGCTGCTGGTCTTGCGAGCCATTATCAGAGCTTTCAGACGCGTTGTCATCCGATGTACCAGCAGTGGCATCCTGCGACGGGTTCGAAGTGGCATTGGGCTGTGCGCTCGTAGATGAAGCCGTCGATGGCTTTGCTGCCGCCGCAGTCGAAGCGGCCTTGGGCACATTCACGAAGCCCAGCACAAGCGCAAGCACCGACACGACCGCAGCGACACCGGAAAGAATCCTCACAATCATGTTCTTGCCCCATGCGAGCGCGGCATACAACGAGAATCCCGAGAATGCAAGCGATACCAGACCGAGTACCCACACGAGCCACACTCCGGTCTTCGGTGTGAGCACGATGAGCAGCACAAGCGCGGCAATCGCGACGACCAATGCGCCAATGGAAACATACAGCACCCATCCCGGCGCTTTCTTCGGTGCATGCGCCGCGCCATCATTGTCTGCGGTTTGAGGAACCCATGTCTGTTGCGAGACAGGAGTCTGCGGAGCAGCCGCATTCATCTGTCGCATCATCAGCTCACGGTTCAGTTCCCCGAAAAAGATCATGGATTCCATCTGCATATTGGCGACAGGTTGGCCCTGGGGCACGAACTGGACCACCGATCCGCCCTGAGGGTTCTCCATGACCTGCACCACATACGATGCGTCATCGCCACGCGAAGTGACGCTCGCCGTTTTAGAGACGTCGTCCGCCATGATGAGCATGAAGCCCTGACTTGCCAACAACATATTCTTTCCCGCTTGGTACACCGCATCGGCCGACTGCGGGAACTGCTGTGAGGGGATTTGCGGCATCGCCTGCGTAGACATCGTCTGAGTAAGATCGACACCTGCCGCCGACGCCGGCATTGCCTGTTCCGCCATGGACGCAGATTGCGTCGAATCCGCCTGCACGGCAGCCGACGGAGTGTAATCCGTTTGCGGATCAGGCCCTAGATGCTCTTCTGGCGTGGTCATGATCTCTTTCCCTTCCCTATGGCGGCAGGGTGTGTGGATGCGCACATCACGCATCCACACGCCCTCGCCTGTTTAGTGGTCGTTGTGCGGTGGCACGGAACTCCCCATAGGCACCGGCGTCGGACGTTCGTCATCCGCTGTGCACGAACAACATTCATCCTGCGATGTCTCACGTGCCGCCTCATCGAGCTCTCGCACGCCGCGCAGAATCATGCTTGCCAGTTGTGCGAACATGACTGCACTCCTTTCTGACGAGAGAATCGTCACGACCGGCTTTCGGTCGCATTGGGCGTATGCCCTGCCATGCTTCTCGTCATTAAGGGGCATGTTTTATTCGCGAATCGCACTCCTTACCTATCGCGACAAACGGCGGCATTCCGGGGATATGACGAGTCCTATGCCCTGTTGTTCCATTTTCGAAGCTTCGTCATATAGTGTCAATGACATAACATGTTATAAATACTCGTATTGAATGAAGGGATATATAACATGGATGATATAAGCGAGGTGCGCGCCACATGCTGGCGGCAACGGTTGCGCGAATGCCTGCGTGAGCGCGGCCTCACACAGGTGGAATTCGTCGGCGCGCTCAATCGCACCTATCTGACGCGGTTCCACCAGAAAGACGTCAGCAGATGGCTCAACACCGGCAACCAATCCGCGAACGGCACGATCGGCTTTCCCAAATACGAGACGATGATGCTCATCGCGGACTTCTTCGGAGTCGACGTGGGGTACCTGACCGGAGAGACCGATGAGACATCCTTCGATCTGGAAAAGGCGAGTTCCTACACGGGTCTGAGCAGCAACGCGATACTGGCCATCCGCCAATGGATCGATTCCCCAGACGGCTCCCCCGACGACGAACTGCGCGACTGGCGCGCCAACACGATCAACCGCATGTTCTTCTCGGATCTGTTCAACGAACTGGCGGCGAAAATGCTCACGCTCTACGAGATGTCCACGATCTGCCACACCAACCCCGAGCGTTTCCACAATCTGATGCGGTCGCTCGCCGCCAGCAGCGACCTGCCTGACGATCTGACGTTCCAACTGATCATCGGCGCGTTCTACGGCATGGCGAACGAATCGTTCTCGGCATTGCTCAAAGACGCCTATCCCACCCCAAGCGAACGTCAATTCGAGGCTACTCTTAATCCACAAGACATCCCGGATGCGCAGGATATCTCCGATGCACAGGAGGTTTCCGACGCCGACGACCTTTGGTACGGCGCGCTCTGAGATCGCGCGTATTGCATACATGTTTTAGCCACCGACCCCACCCTCTTCACCCCCCATGCACGGGGTTTATCACCATCTTTGGGTACCTAAAACGGCCGCGCGCGGGCGTGTCAGACACCCAACGGGGCTATCTGGTTATCTTTGGGTGTCGTGAACACCCAAAGATAACCAGATAGCCCCGCTTCTGACACGACACGCCCGTATGGGACCTTTTTCAGGCACCCAAAGATGGCCAAATACGCCGATGCGCGGCCTTACGAGGCCTTCGCGAAACTGAAATTGAGTGTCGTGTCGGGGTCGACGCTGTGCACGATGGACGTGTAGAACGACTTCGCCTGCTCTTCGAGAATGTCCCGGTTCGAATCGACGTATTCCTTCTTCGCTTTTTCGGTGAGGATGTTGTTGACCATATCAAGGGAATCGATCTGCTTCGTGCCGAAGCTCAACGCCCCGTTCTGCTCGACAATCACCCGGTACTCGGGGTCGTCATACCCGATGAATTTGAACTCGGGAATCGCAACATCGAAGGTGTTTTCACCGGTCTCCTTGATGGTGACATCCTTGCCCTCGAATCCGAGTTTCGCGTCGAAGGTGTATTGGATGAACCGCGCACGTTCCGTACCAGGAATCTCCATATTGAAGAAATGGCCCTTGTTCTCCTTTGATATGATGCCGGTTACGCCCAGCCTCAGCAATGACACTTCTTTCGTGCGCTGCATGGAGCGAATCACCTGCGTGTCTTCCGTGCCCTTCTCCCTCAATCCTGGCGGCATCGCCCAAGGACACAGCGAGTAGAACCCGATGCTAGCGATCCACCCCGCCGCCAAAGCAGCCAGCAGCGCGGAAGCAATGATCCAGAATTGCCATTTCTGCCATGGCTTCCTTTTTCCTCCGTTGTTATCAGCACGGCTGCTATGTCCACTTATTGCCATTGCCTCTCCTCCTTCATACCTTCTTGAGCAACCACCGGTTCCTCATGCAACGATGCATTTGGCACAGCTCAGCGGAAGCAGCACGCGGTCCTTGCGTTCACACTTCACCTTGCCACAGATTTACTCTATCAGAGCATGCAATAACGACAAGATCAATCATGCATAATCTCAACACACATCAGGAAACAGTTGCAGTAAAGAGGCAATCATCACGCCAACAAGGCCCATACGAACACCGCTACGGCAAACCCCTGCCCTAGTCGTGCCCTACG
>Dunbar_p2__coassemble_1391_pt1 | contig 19595 bp, 13 predicted proteins | sample Dunbar_p2__metabat2_high_PE_041 | metagenome-assembled genome bin Dunbar_p2 | reverse complement strand
GGCGCGGCCGCGCCCGAGAGCGAGGACGGTCCGCAGATCGTCGACCCGATGTCGCGCAACCTCGTAGCCGAACAGGCGCGCCACGCCGATGGCGGCCCCGCGCGCACGTCGTCGTCGGATGCGTCGTCGGACGAGGCGACATCGGTCATCACCCCTGAAGAACTCCAGGCGTATTTCGCACGCCTCGTCGAGGAGACCGGACCGATCCCCGTCGTCGGGACGGATACGGACGAGACGCCGGACACCGGGGGCAACGGGGGAACCTCCGATGATGACGGCGCCGCAGAAGACGCAGACACTGTCGGCGGCACTGCCGAGAACACCGTCGAGGAAGTCGTCGAGAATACCGATCGTGCGGAAGATACGGACACGTCAGAGGACACGGCCGCGGACGCCGACACGGACGTGGCGCAGGCCACGGTGACGGTCGACACGGCGGACGACGCGACAACCAAGGAGAACGAGTGATGAAACGACGTTCACTGACCGCAGCGACCGCGGCCGTGCTCGCGCTCGGCATGACGTGCGCGCTCGGCGCATGCGAGGGCACAGTGCCGACCGTCAAAGCGCCGACATCGGCCGCATCGGCGACGCCCGACCTCACCGAAGCGCAGGAGCGGCAGATCCGAACGGACCTGCTCGCGACGATCAAGGAGTGCAACGACACGAAGGATCCCACGAACCTTGCGCAGGCGATGAGCGGACCGGAACTCGAGATTCGCACAAGCGAACTCAAGGTCGCGCAGAAGAACGGCAACCTCGACCCGAAGACGACGATCCCGGACGACCTGACGCAGACCGTCATCCCGACCGACAACGGATGGCCGCGCGCCGTGTTCTCGATCACGACGACGACCGAGGACCAGCAGTCGGAACGCCTCCTCGTGTTCACGCAGGGCGACGCGCGCGAGAACTACCGCCTGTGGGGCGTCACACGTCTGTTCCAAGGCGCGAAGATGCCGAAGTTCACCGTGCCGACGATCGGTTCGCAGATGGGGCATGAGGACGACACGAACCTCGTCATGACGCCGAAGGAGGCCGTGACACGCTACGCCGACGTCCTGCAGCATGGTACGAAGAGCCAGTACGCGGGCGATTTCGACGCCGACTATTTCCGCGACAACCTCACGCAGCTTTCGGCGACGGTCCAGCAGGGCATGGAACGCAACAAAGGCACGCAGGAGCAGACGTTCACGCCCGTCGAAGGGCAGATGCAGATCATGCGGTCGTCGGACGGCGGCGACCTCGTCGTCGCGCAAATCGATTCCGTATGGACGCGCACGGCGGGCGAAGGACGCGAATCACAACCGGCGTCGGACGCCGAACGTGCGATTTTCGCGGACGGCAAGGCGACGAGCACAATGAAGGCGACGTACGTCAACGTCATCGCGCTCTATGTGCCGCCGGAGAAATCGGGTCAGAAAGTGCAGGCGGTCGGCGCGGAACGCCAGGTCGTCAAAGTCGAAGCCGTCTGAGCGCGGCCACCGGCGCGAGCGGCGCACGGCGCGCACAGGCAGCGGAGCAACCATCGAAAAGAGGCAATCAATCATGACACAGGATTTCAAACCGGGCATCTCGCTTGCGGGAGCGGTCGATCTCGAGGCGCTCAAGCACCAGACGAAGGCGGAACCGGGGCAGACGGGCGGCGCTCCCGCGGCCGGCGGTTACGTCATCGACGTGACGGAACGCAATTTCCAGGCGATGGTCGAATCGTCGGCGACGTTCCCGATCGTGCTGCTCATGTGGGTCGAGACGGACGACCGCTGCTTCCCGATGGCACAGGCGGTCGGCGACGCGGTCAACGGCATGAACGGGCAGCTGCAGCTCGCACGCATCGACGTCGCGAAGGACCCGGCGATCGCGCAGGCCTTCGGCATCCAAGGCGCGCCGGCGCTCTTCGCGCTCATCGCGGGCCGTCCGATGCCGATCCTGCAGGGTGTGCCGACCGATGAGGAACTCGAGCAGATCACGACGCATGTGCTGCCGCAGCTCGTGCAGGTCGCCGCGCAGTCGGGCGTGACGGGGACCGCACCGTACATCGAAGGCGCGAAGGACGGCGGTGCGGATGCGGCGCAACCCGCCGAGCCGCACGTCCCGCCGGCACACGCCGAAGCGCACCGCCTCGCCCAGGAAGGCGATTACGCGGGCGCGGCGGCCGCCTACGAGCAGGTCCTCGAAGCCGACCCGTCGGATGACCTCGCGCGCCGTGAACGCGCGAAGGCGCTGCTGCTCGCGCGTTCTGCGAACGCCGATGTGCGCGACGTGCGCAAAGCCGCGGCCGATGATCCGGACGATGTCGACGCGCAGCTCGCCGTCGCCGACGTCGATATGATCGGCGGACAGATCGATGACGCGTTCGGCCGTCTCCTCGACTTCGCCGCCGCGCACCGCGACAACATCGAACCGATGCGTGAACGGATGCTCGAATACTTCCTCATCCCCGACGCCGGCGACGAGCGCGTCGCACGCGCACGCCGCCGCCTCGCGACGCTCATGTACTGAAGTCCGCGAACCAACATCCTTCCGTCGTCCGATACCTTTGACTCCCGCGTGCCGTAAGGCCGCGGGAGTCTTGTGTTCTGCGGATTCGATGGTCGAACACGACGGTATCGTTGATAGACTGTTACCGCTACAACCAAGCACATTCGAGGAAACACAAGGGGACACAAGGAACCATGGGCAAACACGTGGGAAGAAGGACGAGGAACGTGAAGAAGGAACGAAATTCAAGCGTCGAACTGCTGCGCCTCATCGCGATGCTCATGATCGTGGCACATCATTATGTGACGATGAATCCGTTGATCCGGCATCTCGACATGGAACCGATATCCGGTCGACTGTTTGTGTTCGAAGGAATCTATGCACTCGGAAAGATCGGTCTCGTCATCTTCTTCCTCATCTCCGCCTGGTACTTGTGCGAGGAACGGAACCCGACGATCCGCAAGGGGCTCAAGCGCTCATGGATCCTTGAGCGTGAGGTGCTGTTCTATAGTCTGGGATTCATGCTGCTGTTCGTTGTCTTCCGTCCCGACCTCATCTCGAAGAAGACGATTGTCTACTCGTTCATCCCCACCACGTCCGGTCTCGTCTGGTGGTACGTGACCGCCTATGTGCTGTTCCTGTGCCTGTCCCCGTACATCACCGTGGGACTGCGTGCAATCGGCAAGAAGGCGCATGGCGCGCTGTGCATGTTCATGCTCGTCGTGTGGGGTGCCGTCTCGGGCATGCTGCCGTTCGACATGTTCCAGCTCATCGGGCAGAGCTTCATCGATTTCCTGTACCTGTACGTGCTGATGACGTTCTACCGTTGGTATCTCGACGATTGGAGCCGCAAGACGGCGTGGGCGCTCGTCGGTGCCGGTGTCGTGCTCATCATGGGTTCCATTGTCGTGCTGCAGTTCCTCGGATCCGCCCTGCACATCGACGCGTTGCGCATCCACTCCCATTACCTTTCGAGCAAGTGTGTGATGGTGCCGGTCATCATGATCGGATTCGGTCTGCTGCTGCTCGCGGAACGTCGTTTCTTCGTGAACAAGGTCATCAACTATCTCGCCGGCACGACGTTCGGCATCTACCTGATCCATTCGTATCCGCCTGTGCGTGAGCTGCTGTGGCACCAATGGTTCGTTGCCGAACGGGATTACCGTATGCCGCACGCGGTGCTGCGGGCCGCCGTGAGTATCCTCATCGTCTTCGTCGGTTGCATGGTCGTGGATTGTATGAGGAAAGCGCTGTTCTCTGTTACGGTCGACCGCAACCGCGGTGGTTGGTTCGACCGCGTGGCCCGTTTCGTCGATTCGCGCACATGGGTGCGTCGTCTCCGTGCCGTCGTGGCCGATGAGCCTGCCGCCGCGGCGGGGGACATCGGCAGTGCGGCATTGCTGAATCAGGCCGATCAGCCCATTCCACCCACTGATGTTTCCGTGTCCCGCGACGCTTGACAGGCGCGACGGGCCGTCACTCCATCGTGTTCGTACCGAACAACTGTTGGAATGACGGCCCTTCGTCGTCGAGTTCGCGTGCGAAATCGTCCTTCCACGCGCCGAACGGACGCCATGAGAGGTCGTCGTTGCTGAAGCGTGGTTCGTCGGTGATCTCGGTGATGCAGAACCGTGGGATGATGAGGTTCGTCACCGGCGTGCTGCGTTGCGCCTCCGCGATGACGAGGGGTGCGTTCGCGCCGCCGAACACGTCGATGTTCCATCCGTCCGCGCCTATCCACGCCGTGTACCGGTTCTTGATGATGACGTCGCCGCCGCGCAATACGAGTTCGGCTGCGATGTGCGCGTCGATCTCCCGTGACGCCTCGTACCGCGTGCCGCCGACGGATGGTCCCTTCACTGCGAGCGCCGCGGTGCGGAACTCGTCGCGGTGCGCGGCGAGCACGGCGCGCGCGTCGAGGTCGGCGGACATCGCGACACGCAGCGAATGCGTCGTGAGGCGTATGCGCAACGCATAGTTGTCGGCGTGCACGAAATAGCTTTGGATGATGAGCGCCGGCGCATCGCCGTCGTCGAATTCCGTCGGCATCGCGTGGCAGAAGAATCGCCGCTCATACTGGAATTCGTCGAGCGGCGGCATCCCATTGATCGTCATGTCCATAATCACAGTGTAGTGGGAATGCCGGTGTAGTGGTCGTCGTGTAGTGGGCGCGTGCCGTGCGCAACGTCAGGCTCTCGTGTACAGTAGGGATGTGCACACGGGCTTGTAGCTCAGTGGATAGAGCGTTCGCCTCCGGAGCGAAAGGTCGTGGGTTCGAACCCCATTAAGCCCACCCGTTGGCCCCGTCCTGATCCGTTCAGGACGGGGTTTCGCATATCCGTCTGCATATCCGCATTGGTGTGTGTGCCCACAACGTGGCCGATGGCGCACGCGCGCAACGTCCACGCCGTTATGATGCCGAATGACCGTGCCGTCGATTGCGTGCGGCACACGACGGCAACAACCATAGGGACATAAGGACCACAAGGAAAGGGAAGCGCTATGTACGAAAATCTCAAGGCAATCGCGACGACCGAGGCGCCGGCGGCGCTCGGGGCCTACAGCCAGGCCGTGCAGGCGAACGGATTCGTCTTCGTCTCCGGCCAGCTCGGCATCGATCCGGCGACCGGTGAGCTCGACGGTGTCACGGCCGCCGACCAGGCCGCCCGCGCGCTCAAGAACATCACGAACATCCTCGCCGCCGCCGGCTGTGGTGTCGAACACGTGTGCCGTGCGACGATCTATCTGCGCAACGTCGAGGACTTCGCCGAAGTGGACGGCGTCTACGCGAAGACGTTCACCGGCACCGTCAAGCCCGCGCGTGTCGCGTTCGGCAACAACATGATCCCGAAGGGCGCGCTCGTCGAGATCGACGTCATTGCCGCCGTCCCACAGGCCTGACATCCACCCATTTCGCTCATCGGCACATGGGCGCACTGTGCACCGCGGACCACATCCGCGCGCGGTACAGTGTGCCCATGCGCATGTTCACGACCTATGCGAATGCCTCCGACACCGCGCTTGCGGCTGCGTTGAGCGAGTTTGAGCCATCCGCGTTCCTGCTCGCCGCCGATGGTGGTCCCGCTGAAGCCACCGACGCCGCAGATTCCGCCGGTTCCGCAATCGCGACGCTCACGATCGACCCCTCCCGTCCACGGCAGCCGATCGACGGTTTCGGGGCGTCGTTCACGCAGGCGTCCGCCGCACTCATTGCGCGTCTGCCGTCCGCGACACGTTCTGCCGTCCTCACCGACCTGTTCAGTGTCCGCAATGGCATCGGCGTCTCGATGCTGCGCCAGCCGATCGGCCCCTCCGACCATGTGACACGTCCGTACCGTTTCACGCGCCGACGCGCCGATATGCGTCTGCGCTCGATTGATTTTTCGCCTGAAATTCGCGAAATCCTGCCGTTGCTGCTCGCTGCGCGCTCGATTCGCGCCCACAGCGCACCCGATGGGGGCCCGCTCAACATCATCGTCTCCCCGTGGAGCGCTCCCGCGTGGATGAAGACGAACCGTTCCGTGCTCGGCAAACGCACATTCACCCGTCTGACCGGGTATCTGCGCCCGCGCGCGTACGGTGCGTACGCCGAATACCTCATCCGGTTCATCGAATGCTACCGTGAAGCGGGGCTGCATGTCTTCGGGGTCACACCGACGAACGAACCCGATTATCCGCAATCCCGCTGGCCGTCGATGGCGATGACGCCGGCGCAGCAGGCGCGTTTCGTCGCGAGGTTCCTCGCTCCGTGCCTGCGCGCGCACGGCCTTGGGGACGTCCGCATCATGTGTTGGGACCACAATTATTCGACCGACCATTATCCCGACGGCCGTTTCGTGCGCGAACTGTACGCCGATCCGCGCGCGTACGAGGCCGTCAGGTTCGCGGCGAACCGTTCAAGCCCGTTCTGGCGCCGATCCGCGCGCGTACGAGGCCGTCGCCGGCTCCGCATGGCACTATTATGGCGGCGCGTCGCGCACGATGAGCGACATCCACCGCATCTGGCCGGACAAAGGCATCTGGGTGACGGAGGCTTCGGGCGGCGATTGGGGCCCGCGCAATTGGGATGACGCGCTCGTGCACACGTCCGCGCGCATCGTCGCGATGATGAACAACTGGGCGCAGTCGGCCGTATTGTGGAACATCGCGCTCGACGAACGCGGCGGCCCCGACTACTACTATCTACGCAACGACCACCGCCATTCGCAGAACCGTGGACTGTTGACGATCGATACGCGTTCGCGCACGATCACGCGCAACGCCGATTACTACATCCTCGCGCATTTCGCGAAGTTCGTGCAACCGGGTTCCGCCGTCCTCACGCACACGTTGCGCGACGCGCACGGGTTGCATGCGGCCGTGTTTGGCACGACGGACGGCCGTATCGCGGCTGTCGTCACGAACGAACGCGAGTCGCCTGCACGTCTGCGCATAGGCGGTGCGATTGTACGGCTGCCCGCGCGTTCGCTCACGACATTGTGCGATATCCGTCGATGATCATGCGCGTCCACAGTGGTGGTGGGGGCCGTCCCGTGTTCTGTCTGCTTGGACGGTAGACTTGGTGGAATGAGTCCTGAAGCGTTAAGTGCACTGTTGTATAGCATCGCCCAGCAGCTTGTCTCCGAAGGCCAGGCGGGCGACCTGACCGTTGACCTGATCCCCGGCGAATCCAGATTCGCCGTCATGCGCCCGAAGGATCGCGCGCATGGCGACTGGGCGTCGAACGCCGCGATGCAGCTCGCGAAGCAAGCGGGCATGAAGCCGCGTGACCTCGCCGAACTGTTCGCCGCGCGCCTTCGTGATGCGGACGGCGTCATGAGCGTCGAAGTCGCCGGCCCCGGTTTCATCAACATCACGCTTGATTCCGCGTCGGCCGCGCAAGTCGTCGATCGGGCACTCGCCGAGGGTGCCGCATTTGGCCGCAACGACCATCTCGCAGGACGTACGCTCAATCTTGAATTCGTGTCCGCGAACCCGACCGGACCTATCCATATCGGCGGCACGCGTTGGGCGGCCGTCGGCGATTCGATGGCGCGCGTGCTTGAGGCGAACGGAGCCGACGTCGTGCGCGAATATTACTTCAACGACCATGGCGAGCAGATCAACCGTTTCGCGAAGTCGCTCGTCGCGGCCGCGCATGGCGAGCCGACACCGGTCGACGGGTACAAGGGCGCCTACATCGATGAGATTGCGCGACGTGTCATCGTCGAAGCGAACGCCGACGGCATCGATATCCTCGACCTTCCGCGCGTCGATGGCGGCGCCGATGAGAAGGGCGAGCCGCTTGGCGAGGGCGATTCCGCACAACGTGAGGAGTTCCGCAAGCGCGCGGTGCCGATGATGTTCGACGAAATCCAGCATTCGATGCAGGAGTTCCGTGTCCATTTCGACGTCTGGTTCCACGAGAACAGCCTGTACGAGGGCGGCGAAGTCGAGAAGGCGATCGACGACCTGCGCGCACGTGGCGACATCTACGAGAAGGACGGCGCGACGTGGTTCGCGTCGACGAAGCACGGTGACGACAAAGACCGCGTCATCATCAAATCCGACGGCAACTACGCATACTTCGCCGCCGACATCGCCTATTACCGCAACAAACGCCACCGTGCCAACCATCCGGCGGACGTCGCGATCTACATGCTCGGTGCCGACCACCATGGCTACATCGGCCGCATGATGGCGATGTGTGCGGCATTCGGCGACAAACCGGGCGACAACATGCAGATTCTCATCGGACAGCTCGTCAACGTCATGAAGGATGGCAAAGCCGTGCGCATGAGCAAACGCGCCGGCAACGTCGTCACGATCGACGACCTCATCGATGCGATCGGCGTCGACGCGTCACGCTATTCGCTTGCGCGCACCGACTACAATTCGCCCGTCGACATCGACCTCGACCTGCTCGCGTCGCATTCGAACGACAACCCCGTCTACTATGTGCAGTACGCGCATGCGCGCTCGTGCAACGTCGACCGCAACGCGGCCGCCGCGAACATCACACGGCATGGCGCGGACATGGCGCTCCTCGACACCGAAGCGGACGGCGAGGTCATCGCGATGCTCGCACAATGGCCGTCCGTGCTCGCCCAAGCGGGCGATATGCGCGCGCCGCACCGCATCGCCCACTATCTCGAGGGCCTCGCGGCCGCCTACCACAAGTGGTACAACGTCGAACGCGTCGTGCCGATGGCACTCACCGAAGCCGAGGAACGCGCCGACGATGCGACACGTGAGGCGACGCGCATCGCGAAATGCCCCGAACCCGCACGCTCCGCCGCACGACTCAAGCTCAACGACGCCGTGCAGACCGTCATCGCGAACGGCCTCGATCTGCTCGGCGTGACCGCCCCCGACAAGATGTGACCCACAACCCCGCAGTGCGGTAAGAGAGGACAGAACAGAAAGGAACGACCATGGCGATAAGCCCGATATGGCCGCAGGACACGACGCGCGACGCCAACGGCGAACTGACGTTCCACGGCATCACCGCGAGCGCGCTCGTCAACGAATACGGTTCGCCGCTCTACGTCTACGACCTTGACGAAGTGCGCTCGCGTGCGAAACATTTCGTCAAGGCCGCCACACGCGCGTTCAGCAACACTACGACACACGTCAGCTATGCGGCGAAGGCGTTCCTGAGCAAGGAGATCGCGCGCATCGTGACCGAGGAGGGCATGTACGTCGACACATGCACGCTCGGTGAAATGAAGATCGCGCTCGCCGCGGGCGTCCCCGGACGCCGCCTCGTGCTGCACGGCAACAACAAAAGCGACGAGGAGATCGCGCTCGCGATCGAGGAGGGTTTCTCGAAGATCGTCATCGACGCGCCCGATGAGCCTGCACGCATCGCCACAATCGCGAAGCGCCTCGGCAAACGCGCGCGCGTCATGCTGCGTGTGACGTCGGGCATCCATGCGGGCGGCCACGAGTTCGTCTCGACCGCGCACGAGGACCAGAAATTCGGTGTCGCGCTGCTGCCCGTCGGTGCGGACACGTCGATCGTCGACAACATCGACGCGCTCGATGATGTCACGCCTGCAGCTGCGAACGCGCTCATGCGCGAGGACGAGCTTGAGGAGTCGGGGGAGACGGAGGCTCGCGCGGAACGCGAACTGCGCTATGATGTGCGCTACCCGTACGACCTCAACGCCGCCGATGTGACGGAGGGCGACCGGCTGCTCGCCGCGGCGATGGAGGTCGTCGCGAATGGTCCCGCGATCGCCGTGCTGCGCGACATCGCGACGTATGACAACCTTGAGCTCGTCGGCATCCATTCGCATATCGGCTCGAACATCCATGACGCCGAGGCGTTCATCCAGGCGGGCAAGCGCATGATGCTGCTGCGCAAGACGTTCTATGCGACGAACGGCTATACGCTTCCGGAGGTCGATCTTGGCGGCGGCTATTCGGTCGCGTACACCGACGATGAGGACCGCATGGACGTCGACCGCGAGCTTGCGCGCCTCGCCGAGGCTGTCACGAAGACGAACCGCCTGCTCGGCATGCCCGCGCCGGTCATCTCGTTCGAGCCGGGACGCTGGATCGTCGCGCCGGCAGGCGTCACACTGTACACGGTCGGCGCCGTCAAGACCGTGCATCTTGGTGACGGGTTCACGGACAGCGCTGGCGAAGCGATCCATGAACGCGACTATGTCGCCGTCGATGGCGGCATGAGCGACAACATCCGTCCGGCGCTCTACGGCGCGAAGTACACGGCGGTCCTCGCGAACCGCACATCCGACGAACCCGCGCGCCTGTCTCGTGTCGTCGGTGTCCATTGCGAATCCGGGGACATCGTCGTCGACGAGGTCAAGCTGCCCGGAGATGTGCACCGTGGTGATATCCTCGCGGTGCCGGTGACGGGCGCGTATGGCCGTTCGATGGCGAGCAACTACAACATGGCGCTTTTCCCGGCCGTCGTCGGCGTCGATGCGCACGGTGCGCATCTGATGATGCGTCGCGAGACGATCGACGATCTGCTCGCGTTCGATGTGAGTGAATGAGCTGTCGAAACTCTGACGGATTCCATATAGGGGAAGCATGGGCGTCGTGCTCATAGCTTCCCCGTACAATATCGGCAGTAGTGCACGCCGCGAAGAAAGGAATGGACAGTGGCAGAACAGAACGCACCGATTCGAGTCGGTCTGCTTGGCGCAGGAACGGTGGGCTCGCAGACCGCGCGCCTGCTCGTCGAACAGAAGGATGAGCTCGCGCAGCGCATCGGTCGTCCGATCGAGCTGTCCGGTGTCGCGTGCCTCGACCCGGAGGAAGTCGACTTCCCGTGGATCGACAAATCGTTGCTGACAAGCGACACGATGAGCGTCGTCAAGAACGCGGACATCGTCGTCGAACTCATCGGCGGCACCGGCGTCGCACGCACGTTCGTGCTTGAGGCGATGAACAACGGCGCGTCCGTCGTGACCGCGAACAAGGCGCTCCTCGCGAAGTACGGCCCGGAACTGTACAAGACGGCCGAAGACAACAATGTCGACATCTATTTCGAAGCGGCGGTCGGCGGTGCGATCCCGATCGTGCGACCCTTGCGCGAATCGCTCGTCGGTGACCAGGTCAAGGACATGCTCGGCATCGTCAACGGCACGACGAACTACATCCTCGACGAGATGACGACGAAGGGACTCGATTTCGACGTCGCGCTCAAGGATGCGCAGGCGAAGGGCTACGCCGAGGCCGATCCTACCGGTGACATCGAAGGCTACGACGCGGCGAACAAGGCCGCGATCATGGCGACGCTCGGCTTCCATACGAACGTCGGCATCGACGATGTGACCGTCGAAGGCATCACGCACATCACGGCGGACGACATCGCGGCCGCGACCGCGGAAGGACGTGTCATCAAGCTGCTCGCCGTCGTCGACAAGACCGATGATGGCGTCTCCGCGCGTGTCTACCCGGCGCTCATCAAGCAGGAGCATCCGCTCGCGTCGGTGCGTGGCTCGTTCAACGCCGTGTTCGTGCGCGCCGAATACGCCGACGACCTGATGTTCTACGGCCGCGGCGCGGGCGGCGCGCCGACCGCGTCCGCCGTCGTCGGCGATATCGTGACCGTCGCGCGCCATATCGCGTCGGGCTGCACGGGACCCGCGATCCGCATGTACAACGACTATCCGATCGCGCCACTGAGCACGTCGCGCGCGGCGTTCGCCGTGCGTTTCCTGATTCATGACAATCCGGGTGTCCTCGCGCAGATCTCGGCGGTCTTCGCGAAGAACGGCGTATCGATCAACGGCGTCAACCAGGACCTCAAGCCGACGCTCAAGGATCCGGGATACGACGGCGAGATCCAGCAGCTGCGCCTCGTGACGCATATGACCGACGAGACGACGCTGCGCGCGACCGTCGCCGAAGTATGCGGGCTCGACTGCGTCACCGGCGATCCGTCGATCATCCGCGTGCTCGACTGATCCGCGCCCGTCTGCAACATAAGCAGTACCGGCGAAGGCTGGCCGCGTCACGAACGCGGCCAGCCTTCGCTGTATCATGAACCGTTGTATGCCGTCTGCGCCGCCGCGCGCATACGGCGCCGTCCCCGCCGCCCCTGGCGGGAATCCGAAGAGACGAAGCAAGGTAAGGACAATCCGATGGATCCGGTAACGCGTAAGGTGCACGTGCGTGTGCCTGCGACGAGCGCGAATCTGGGCTCCGGTTTCGACACCGCGGGACTCGCGCTGGACTATCATGACGAACTGGAATTCACATTGAGTTCCGATCCGCTCAACATGGCGGCCCAGGTGATCATCGACGGTGAGGGAGCGGACACGCTTCCCCGTGACGAATCGCATCTCGTCGTCTCGACGTTCCGCCGCGCATGCTCGCGGTTCGGTCTGAGCAAGACCGGTTTCATCCTCGAAGCGCACAACAACATCCCGCAAGCGCGCGGCATGGGTTCCTCGGCCGAGGCGATCGTCGCCGGCATATCCGCCGCCTACGCGTTCAGCCATGACGGCGAGCTCGACCGCGATGTGATCTTCTCGCTCGCCGCCGAGATCGAAGGCCATCCGGACAACGTCGCGCCCGCCGTCTACGGTGGCATGACCGTCTCGTGGACCGATGAGGGCCACCATGAGACACTCGCCGACGGCACCGTCATCAACACCGGTTACCGCACCGTCAACTACATCGTCGACGAACGCATCACGGCGTCGGTGTTCATCCCCGATTTCGAACTGTCGACGAGCAAGGCGCGCGCCGCACTGCCGCCACTCGTGCCGTTCCAGGACGCCGTGTTCAATGTGTCGCGCGCGGCGCTGCTCATCGGCGCGATGAATCCGGCCGCGATAACCGGCGCACATGACGTCAACGCATTGCTCCTCGAAGCGACCGAGGACAAACTGCACCAGCAGTACCGTTGCCCGCTCATGCCGCCCTCCGCCGCCCTCATCGCGAAGATGCGCGCCCATGGTTTCGCCGCGATGGTCTCCGGTGCCGGCCCATGCGTCCTTGTCTTACACGCGGGCAGCGCCGACGACGCGATCGACACCGTCGCGGCCGACGAGCTCGCGTCCGGCCATTGGCGCGTGCTGCATCTCAACGTCGACACGCTTGGTGTGCAGGTCGCACGGCTGTAAGCGAGTCGAGTGCGACGGATACATCTGAACTCAATAGTGCTGTGTGTCGAGCATCTTGGCTAACATGACATTCGTAGTTTGCACGTTATTCGATTAGTGACGCGATGTTCCTGCCTATTAAGGTTGTTTTATGATATGGCGGAGAAGCGAAGCGCGGACAAGGTTTTGCAATGGTTGATAGTTTCGATGAGGAATCGATTGGTAGTACGGTGGCGGGAGGCGCTCCAGACGGAGCGTCTCGCCATACGGTCGCAGATTATCTGAATACCATTCGTAAGCATGTCGTCACACTTATTGTTACGTTTGTCATCGTCGTCGCGGCAGGATGCATTTTTACTGCGATATCCCCAGTGAAGTATTCGACTACCACTCAGCTGTTCACTACGAGTGGTTCATCTTCCTCAAATGCGAATGCGACGGAACAGAATAATGCGAATTCGTATGCGATGAGTCAAATCAAATCATATCCAGCACTCACTACGACGCAGGCTGTATTGCAGCCAGTTATCGAGGAACTTCATCTACAATTGGATGTCAGTGAACTTGCTGCGCAGATTTCTGCAGTCAATCCTACCGGTACATCATGGTTGAACATTACGGTGACAGGTGATGATCCTCAACAGGTCACTGAAATCGCTAATGCTGTTGCGGTTTCGTTGAGTAATGTGGTGGAGAAGTCCTTGTATGCAAATGGGACTCAAACCACCATCAAGATGTCCGTCGTCCAGCCTGCGCAACAACCGACGTCCCCTTCTAGCCCACGTTGGAAATTCAATATCGCGGTCAGTGTCCTTCTAGGTATCGTCCTCGGTGTCTTTATGACTTTGGTCAAAGACAAGCTTGCGAAGACCGTACAAAATGAGGGAGAAATCGCTGAATATATTGATGCACCAATTATTGGACGTATAGTTGAAGATTCCTTACTGGATGAATCCAAGCCGGTCGTGATAAACGAACCGGAAAGCTTCATCGCTGAGGATTTTCGTCGTGTTCGCACGAGTCTGACTTTCATGCCTCCGGTTGATGGTACCAATTGCCGATTGCTGGTGATTACGTCTGCGGGACCGAACGAAGGAAAAACCACTAATGCCGTGAACGTTGCAGCTGCACTCGCTGAGAATGGGGCGAAAGTACTACTCATCGACGCCGATTTGAGGCATCCTTCTGTTGCGAATAAACTGGATATCGACGGTGCCGCTGGTCTGACCCACGTACTTTCGGGACAGGCATCCGTAAAGGATGTGGTTCAGCGATATTGGCGCTCGAACTTGCATATCATGCCTGCTGGCCCTAAGCCGCCTAACGCATCCACATTGCTTAATTCGGTAATTATGGATGAATTACTCAACAATGCCATGGAACAATATGACTATGTCATTATCGACACTGCACCGATGATTGTGGCCAATGACGCCGTCATCTTTGTGCGTAAAGGTGGCGCATTGGTGATGGTGTGTTGCCGCGATAAGTCTTTGAAGAGCGACCTGCTTGATATTTCGCAAGAACTTACAACACTTGACCAGACAGTTTCCGGTGTCATCTTTAATCGTGCAAAAGAGAATAAGAAGATTGGTGACGCTTACGGAAACTACTATTACCAATCGAAACAAGAAGAGACCAAAAAGAAGAAAGATCGATCTCGTAAGAAGTAAATCTCTTCATCCTGCATGCTATGTGATCAAGGGAGTGCAGATATGTCGAAGCATGGTGTGGGACACCGGCATAAGCGCCATAGTGGTATTCACACTTGGGCGATGAGTATTGTTGTGCTCCTATTCCTTGCGATTGCCGGTCTCGCCGTAGCGGGTGTGATGTTCTATAGGCAGGCGCAAACTGTGAAAAGCTGTGAGTTGGAAGCGTTGTCTGTCCTTCAGACAGATGGAAGCATCGTTTCGCGCGTCAGCGATGTGTCGGATAAACTGCCGGCCATGCAGTCGAAGGCAATGGAAGCAGAGACCATCGCTCATGGCCCATTATGGAATATTGCTACGAAATTGCCTTTCATCGGTGAGGATGTCGCTACGGTACAGGGCATGACATCAATCGTGAGTGACATTATGCAGGAAACAGCGACTCAATTCGTATCCATTGCTAATACATTGCAAGATGCAGATTTGCGTACTTCTGATGGTGGGCTCAATCTTCAACCAATCATTGAAGTGACTCCGACGGTCAATCAGCTAAACACCACCATAAAGCGGCAAATCCAGCATTACAACGCATTGACCGATCCTCATTTCAGTGCCATCGCCGGGCCCTACCAGCAAGGACGAGAAATGCTCGGTAAACTGAGTTCCCAGATAGAAGCATATACGGATACTTTCGCAGTGCTTCCGGCTCTTCTCGGAGGGTCTCAAGTGCAGACATATGCGGTTATGGCAATGACAACTTCTGAAATGCGATCTTCCGGTGGCCTCATAGGATCTGTCGGAGAGTTGACAACGCATAACGGCGATATAGAGGTAGGCGAATTTAGGCCGAATTCTGAATATCTTCCATATAGTGTCGGAGATCATTCTGAAGACGAAAAGAGAATTTTCTCGGATGAAGGCCCGTTGAATATGTCTTTTGACATTCGTGACACAGCCGTATTCACGGATACCGCTCGCGCTGCGGTGGCAATGCGGTCCATTTGGGATAGGGCGCCTTGGGGCCAAAAAACCCCGATTGATGGTATCATCATGATTGATCCAGTATTCGTACAGGAGCTCATTGCGATCAATGGCGATGTCACCCTATCCGACGGAACTGTACTGAATGGTAAGAATGCGGCAGAATTCCTTCTCAATGGAATATACAAAAAGTATCCCATTGAACAAACGGATATGGTCTTCGCAGAGGTGGCTTCGCAGGCAATCTCCTCGATGTTCGCTAACCCTTCCGTTGAACGATTGGCACAGATTGCTGATGTGTTGGGAAAGATGGCGAAAGAGCGTCACCTTTCAATCTATTCGTTCAATGAACAGCAAGAGCAGACTTTCCAACACGCTGGATTTACCGCTCAACCTCCGCGTGATGAAACGAATCCAGCCGTAGGTATCTACCTTACCGAGCAGAACCCTTCGAAGATGGGTTGGTATCTAAAACGGTCCGCCAAGATAAAACAGCTGGGCTGTAAGAAGGAGCATGGTTGCACATACCATGTCGAGTATACGCTTACCAATACCATAACTGAGCAGGAAGCTCAGAACCTGACTTGGTATATCACCGGCAACAATCCCAACAATACCGGCAAAGCGATGGAGAAGATTCTATTCTATCCTCCAGCGGGAGGTGCTATCAGCAATCTCATGTTGCTTAATGGAGAAGCTAATGCAGTTCGAGAAGATGTTCTAAATGGTGAGACTATTTATAGAACCTACATTCAACTTTTGCCGGGGCAGCAGGCGATTTACTCGTTCGATGTCACTACCTCCCCTCATGCTATAAGTGAACTGACCATCGATCAGACCCCCCTCCAGAGGTCAGGCAGCGGTTTTGAATACGTGAGCCAGTAAGATTGCAAACCCGTAAAACGGAGGACACGAAAGCATCGATGGCAAGCTTGTTGCAACCGTGAAGACTCCGTGCATGAGTTGGCTTTTCTCAACGATACATACTATACTTCTACTATCCATAAATCATCTGTAGAAGAGTCATGTAGGAGGGAAAATCCCATGCATGTTTCGAATCATAGGCGATATACAAGAAAAGCCGGCATACTTTTTTCAACACTTGCTATGGTCGTGAGCACATTCCTTGTGTTGCCGGCCCATGGAATCGCTAAATGCGTCGTGAATTCAAGCACATTTGAAGCGTGCTTGGCTGATGGCAATCTCGCCGATGTGATTGCAGCACAATCAGGAAAGAAGCGGACAGATATCATCACCAGCGAGGCGTTGGGAATCACTGAACTCGACGCTTCGTATAAGCAGATCAAGACAATAGATGGTCTTGAGCATTTCACGCATCTTCATTCGGTTGATTTATCCCATAATGACATCGTAGACATTGCTCCGCTGTCCTCACTGTCCGAACTGAGGGAGTTGCGTATGTACAACAACAAAGTCGAAGATGTTTCCCCGCTGTCCCGGTTGGTGAATCTGAGTCATTTGGGATTGGGTAACAATAGAATCACTGATGTCTCATCTCTTGCTTCATTGCATCAGTTGGAGGATGTCAATCTATCGTATAATGAATTGACTTCAATAACAGGACTGTCTGGAAGTCCCAATATATTCCGACTTGCTCTCGCTGGTAATAAGCTCACTGAAATTAAGCAATTCAACAATTTCAAACAGCTAAGAATGATAGACGCTAGTGAAAATGCTATCGCAGACGTATCGGGGTCGACAATTGATCCAGAACGGTATTTCGTCATGACCTCCGAGTATATCGATGAGAACGTGTCGTTGCCCGCAGACGGTGGGGCGGTTGATCTCACGATGCCACTCGACCAGGATGGGAAGTTCATAGCACCATCCGAGGTGAGCGAAGGTGGCGTATATAATGCTGATACAGGCAAAGTCACATGGTCGAAGATTACTGAACCGACGCATCTTGTGGCCAAATTCATGCATCAAATCCCGTCCATCTCCAGTGATAAGCCTTATTCGGGCGGTATATATAGGACGGTGTCGGTTGGTGGGAAGGATCCCCAACCATTTTCCGTTGGATCGCAGAGCCAAATCGAAGCTGCTGATGCGGCGGTGAATGCACAGGCTGATGTCGATTCAACGACCGTATGCGACCTTGGCACCTCCACATATGCGAATTGCATCACAGATCGTGCGTTGGCAACCGCAGTAGCAAGGCAAGCAGGCAAAAACGTCTCTGATGTCGTCGAGGAATCAGATATTGCAAAAGTGACCAAAGTATCCGCTTCGTATAAAGGCGTCACATCTCTCTCTGGTTTGGAGCATTTCACTGAGCTCATATCAGTCGTGATGGATGGCGATTCCATCAGTAGTCTTGAACCACTGCGGAATCTCAACAAACTCAAGTACGTCTCCTTCTATGAGAACAAGAAAATCACCGATATCTCCCCTTTGGGAAATAAACCTGAGCTCGACGGAATCGCATTGGGAGGCAATGACATTACTGATTTGCAGGGCTTGGTCAATCTTCCCAAACTGACCTGGATTGATCTCTATGGCAACCAGATCAAGGATGTCGGCCCATTGGGCAAGATACCTTCGCTTATTAATATTTGGCTGTCGGGCAACAAGATCACGGATGTCTCGCCGCTGTCGTCTCTGAAGAACCTTCAGAAGCTGCAGCTCGAGTGGAATCAAATCATGGATATGTCTCCGATGAAGGATATTGATCCTGGAGAATATTCCATGAATGCGCTCCAGCAGATTCAAGGAGAGCTCGTGTCGATCAAAGAAGGCGAGACGCTTGCCTTGCCTTTGCCAAGAGATCGAAACGGTCAGGTGCTCACACCGTACGACGTCTCTCAGGATGGATGGGAAATCAACCGTGAGCAAGCTCAGATAGTTTGGAAGAACGTATCGAGAACTGGTACATACAGTTATCGGTTCAGCACCTCGTCCGATAATGATTTCCTGTATACAGGGCGATACGGCTGCCGTGTGGAAGTTGATCATCATGATAAGAACGCGCCTACCATCTGGGGAGCCTGGGATACATACGCACCTCTGGGACAGCCGTTCGATGTCATGGAAGCCGTGACTGCCACGGATCCGGAAGATGGCGATATTCCAGTACGTGTGATTTCAAACAACCTCAACACAAATAAGGCGGGCACTTATGAGGTGCTGTACGATGCCGTGGACGGTTCGCAGAATCATGCATATTCCGCAAGAAAGATCACTGTGGCGCCTGATGTGCAAATCACCAATATCGCCACTGCTGATATAAAGACAGAAGTCGGAGTAGCTCCCGAGTTGTATAAGCTGCTCATAACTACATGGAATAACGGAGAAAAGACTAAGGAAGGTGTCATCTGGGATGACGTAGATCCGAGCGCCTATGCACGTCCGAATACTTTTACCGTGAAGGGCAAATGCCGCGGAAAGGAAGTGTCCCTCACCGTCAACGTCATCGGGAAAGGCGATGACATGACCGTGTACTACAAAAAGCACGGTTGGTCCAAACATATATTGGTATACCGAATTTACGAAGAGGATAATTCCGAGGGACCTGCAACGGAAATCACGATGACGGATTCCTGTGATGGTTGGGTCACGGCCACCATCAAGGGTATTAAAGGGCGTAAAGCAAAGATGTCGTTCACCGATGGCGGATATGCTTGGGATGCTCCGGGATATTGGGCCCGAAATACTCTTGTAAGTGTCGCCGACGGAAAAGTGGTCAGTGGCGCCCCCTCATGTGTTGCCGACCCCCCGTCAGTGGAATCCATAGCTATTACAGGATCAGAGGTGTCCAATGCATCTTTGGCCATTACGGTGGATCAGTCGGTCCAGTTGAAAGCTGTCATCACCCCGGCAGGATCCAAGGCGGAAGTGTCTTGGAAGTCGTCGGACGCGTCGGTGGCTACTGTTGATGCTTCGGGCAAGGTCACGG
>Dunbar_p2__coassemble_1365_pt1 | contig 19976 bp, 19 predicted proteins | sample Dunbar_p2__metabat2_high_PE_041 | metagenome-assembled genome bin Dunbar_p2 | reverse complement strand
CCCCCGATCCAGGCGATGAACGAGACGGTCAACCCGGAGAAGCCGGTCAGGACGCGCGGCTGGATCGGCATCGCGATGGTCGCCGTCGGTGCGGCCTTCTGGGTGCTGTGCTATCTCGACGCTGCGAAGACGGTCGATTGGCAGTGGCTCAACGACCTCGGTTCCGGCTGGACGCTCGGCCTTGGCGCCGGATTCGTCGTCATCGGCGCGATTGTCTGCGCGCCGGCCTTCGTCGCGCCCGCCGCGAAGGTGCTCGGCTGGATCCCGTCGAAGATGTTCCCGGTCACCGGCAGGCTCGCGACGCGCAACATCGGCCGTGCGAAGCGCCGCACCGCGAACACGGCGGCCGCATTGTTCATCGGTGTCGCGATCGTCAGCTGCCTCGGCGTCGTCGCGTCGTCGATGAAGACCTCGGTGAACAACCTTGTCGACAACAATGTGAACGCCGACTACGTGGCGATGACGGCGAGCATGACGCAGCCGATCTCGACGAAGGCCGTCGACGCGATCGAGAGGACCGACGGCGTCGGTGCATCGTCGGCCGTGTATATGCTGCCGACCGTGGAGGCGACGAATGCCGAGAAGGACGTCATGACCGCCGCGATCAAGACCGACCTGCTCACAAAGCTCGCCCCGATCGAGCAGCAGGACGGCGACGCCGCGAAGGCGATCGAACGCGGCGAGGCCGCGATCGGCCGCACCGTCGCCGACGACGAACACTGGACGATCGGCGACACCGTCGACCTCGAATCGAAGAACACGAGCGTCGACGAGGAAGCCACGAAGCAGGCCTCCGAAGCCTACCAGAAGCAGGTTGAGGAGCAGGCGACGGCGTTGCAGACCGAAGCACAGCGCCTTGCGGCCGCCGGAGACGTCGCCGGCGCGCAGGCCAAGGCGAAGGAGGCCGAGGATGTCGTCAAGCAGGCGCAGAACGTCGACCCGAAGCAGTTCGTCAAGATGAAGACCGAGACGAAGAAGGCGGAGATTACCATCGGCGCGATTATCGACGACTCGCTGTATGCGGACAGCATCTTCATCTCGCTGCCGACGGCCGAGACGCTCACAGCCAAGGACATGATGATGGTCACGCAGATGTATCTGCAGGCCAAGCCCGGCACGGACGTCGCGAAGCTCGGCGAGGACCTCAAGAAGACCGTGAAGCCGTTCTACACGGTCTCGATCCTCACGCGCGACGAGTTCAAGTCGTCGATGAGCTCGATGATCAACTCGATGCTCGCGATCATCTACGCGCTGCTCGCGCTGTCGATCATCATCGCGATCTTCGGCATCGTCAACACCCTCGCGCTCAACGTGTCCGAACGCACGAAGGAGATCGGCCTGCTCCGCGCGATCGGCACGTCGAACGGCCAGGTGCGCGGCATGCTCGCGATCGAGGCGGTCATCCTCTCGGTGTTCGGCACGCTCGCCGGCATCGTCGTCGGCGTGGCGGCCGGCGTCGTGATCCGCATCGCCTACGAGTCGCAGGGCATGACGACGTTGACGATCCCGTGGGACCAGCTCGTGCTGTTCCTCGTCGCCGCGATTCTCGTCGGCCTCGTCGCGAGCATCTCGCCGGCGCGACGCGCGTTGAAGCAGCCGGTGCTTGACGCCGTCGCGAGCGAGTGATGCCATAACACAGCAGCCAACAGTTCCGCACTGCGGTATGCCACGGCCCCTCCCACGGTACGGTGGGAGGGGCCGTGGCATACCGCAGTGCGGAACAGGAGCCAGACAGCATCGCCTCCGCCGTGTGCGCCGGCTCAGGCGGATATGGCAGGCCGAGGCGCGTGATGATGCGGCATCTGCATCGCCGAGACGAGGCGTGCGACGTTCTCGGCGGTGCGCACGAGATTCAGATGCCCTTCACCAACCGCCTGTGCCAGGCTTGCCGGACCGGCCATGATGCCGAACACGGCATCGATGCCATGGTCCTGGAGCGTATCGGCGCCCGGCCCCACACTGCCGGCGAGCGCGACGACGGTGCAGCCCGGCGCCGTGTCCTTGACGATGCGCGCGACACCGGATGGTGTTTTGCCGTACCCCGTCTGGCCGTCGATGCGCCCTTCGCCCGTCACGCACAGCTCGGCGCCATATGAGCGAGCCGCAAGCCCCACCGCTTCGGCGACGACCGCCACACCCGGACGCATCCGCGCATCGGTGCATGCGAGGAATCCGGCCCCAAGTCCGCCGGCCGCACCTGCACCGGCCGTATGCTCAACATCGTGTCCAAACGTGTCGCCGATGACGGCGGCCCAATGGCGCAATGCGGCATCGAGTTCGGCGACAGATGCAGCATCGGCGCCTTTCTGCGGACCGAACACGGCGGACGCGCCGCATGGGCCCGTCAGCGGATTCGTCACATCGGACGCGAGTGTGAACGTCGCCGCCTTGACCCGTGGGTCAAGGCGTGCCATATCGATCGACGCGAGCCGTGCGAGCGCGGCCCCGCCATGGCCGAGCTCCTCGCCGTGGGCGTCGCGCAGATGCCCGCCGAGCGCCTGCATCATGCCGGCGCCACCGTCGTTCGTCGCCGAACCGCCGAGTCCGATGATGAACGACGTCGCGCCGTGGTCGAGCGCGTCGCGGATGAGTTCGCCGACGCCGAATGTTGTTGTGATGCGCGCGTCACGCGATGCGATGTCGACGAGACCGAGACCCGCTGCGGACGCCATCTCGATGACGGCCGTCCTCCCGCCATCGCGATCGCCAAGGATGCCGTAGACGGCGGCGACCGGCGTGCCGAGCGGACCAGTCACGACGGCCGGGACGAGACGTCCCCCTGCCGCGTCGACGAGCGCCTGCACGGTTCCTTCGCCACCATCGGCCATCGGCACGGCCACATAGTCGGCGTCCGGCAACGCCCTGCGCATGCCCTCCTCGATCGCGGCCGCAGCTTCGGCCGCGGTCATGCATCCTTTGAACGAATCCGGCGCGATGACGATTTTCATGACCCATCCCTCCTGCATCGAACGGACATCCATCCATCATGCCGCACGCAGTACAATCACATAGCGATATACACATACGCGTCCGCTGGACGCGCACATCGACGAAGGAGATGCGATGAAACTCCCCCAGACGATTCCCGCGGGCGCACGCGTCGTCGTGCGCCTCTATGCGGGCGTCGACGAACGCACGGGACGCATGCAGTACCGCGACATCGTCGGCCACGTACGCGCATGGGACGGCACGACGCTCGCGATGACGCGCGACGCCGCGGCGAACGGGTCACGCCCCGCGCAGGACGTGGATATCCGCGGCGCCGACATCGCAATCCTCAAACCGGTGCCGGAACGGCCCGTCAGATCGTGAACTGGCGTTCGGCGAGCGCATGGTGGCCCGACATGAACCGCACGATGTGCTCGCCACGCATCGCCGAATCGAGTAGGTCGCGGCGCCAGTCGTCGGCGCTGATCTTGAGCGTCGTGAACACCGCCTGCGTCTCACCCGTGTCGAACGCCATGCGCTGCTTCGCCTTGTAGTCGCGGTACGGTTGCCCTTCCGTGAAGAAACGGTGGATTGCCGCGGAATCGTCGTCATGCAACGCGTCGGCGAACGATTCGAGACGCTTCGCCATGTTACGCAGCAGCTCCTCGACATTCGCGGCGTTCTCGATGACCATCGCCGCCGTGCGGTCCGGGTCGGTGAGCGCGACGCGCGTCATGTCACGCCATGATCCGGCGGACAACACCGCCGCGATGTTGCGGTACGGGTTGTCGGTCAGTTCGTTGATGAGCGCCGTCGACACGACGTGCGGCATATGTGAGATGAGCGACGCGGCGCGGTCATGTGTCTCGTCGTCGACGACGATCATCGTGTTGCGCAGGCCGCGGGTGATCATGCCGGCGACCCGCACGATGCGCGCGTAGTCGGTGTGGTGGTCGTACGTGAGCGCCCACAACGCGTTGTCGAATATGCCGGGGTCGGCGGCCGACCATCCGGAATGCTCGTTGCCGGTCATCGGATGCGCGCCGACATAGCAATCGGTGATGCCCGCGGCATGCACCTGTTCGCGGACAAGCCCCTTGACACTGCCGACATCGGTGAGCGTCGTGCGCGACGGGTCGATGATCGGTTTCAAGGTCTTGAGCAGTTTCGGCATCGCGACAAGCGGATTGCACAACACGATGACATCCGGGGTGTCCGAGACGAGCTCCTCGAGGCTGTCCTTGCAATCGATGCCCGCGGCGCGCGCGGCCACGTACGGGTGCGGACGGTGGTTCCATGCACTCACGTGCACGCCCGCGGCACGCAGGCGCAATGCGAGCGAACCGCCGATGAGACCGAGGCCGACGATTGCGATATGGCGCGGGCATTCAATGCCTTCCGGGCCGATCGCCGGCATCGTCGCCGTCTCCTCGATCGTGTCCGGCGCCTCCCCCAGGGAACGGGATACCTCTTCTACCACAGCAGTTCCTTTCGCATCGTCGCATCATCGCTCTGGGAAGCGGACAATGTCTCGTTGGTCTCCATATTGCATCGTACCCCACCTTGCGGAAGCATCCATTCGTCGACGGGCGGATGTGGCCGTTCGCGGCGTGGATAGACGGCGAGCGTCTTAAGCCAGTCGCCATGTTCGAAGACCTCGGTGAGGAGCGCGCGGAACCGCGGCTCCCATGGCGCCGCGTCGAGCGTCGCGATGAAGCTGTAGGTGCCGTCATGGCCTTTGATCGGCCGTGAGATGAAACTCGTCATGTTGAGGCCCGCATCGCGGATCGCGTCAAGCGCGTCGGCGAGGACGCCGGGACCAGTCGCGAGCGGAATGAACGTGAGAATCGACTCGAAGGCCTCGGCACCCTGCGCGCGCGCGGACGCAAGCTCGGTGCGCACGTCGTCACGACGTGCGATGACGAGGAACTCGGTGCGCGCGCCTTGGAAGTCCTCGACGTGTGCGGTGATGCGGTGCAATCCGTACAACCGTCCGCAGATGTCGGGCCCGAGCGCGACGCACCCGTACGCGAGGTCGCGGCACGCGGCCCCGTTCGACGCGGCCGGCATCTCCCGCAGATGGTGGGCGCGGATGAACCTCCGGCACTGCGCAAGGCCGTGCGGATGCGCCGACACCGTCGTGCACACGCGGCATACGGCATCGAATTCGGATTCGCCCGCACCTCGCTGTGCGAGCGCCATCACATAGGTCTCTTCGGTGACAAACGCGGAAAACGTCACATCGACGCCGACGCGCGCGAACCCGGCGACATCCTCGGCGTCGATGAGCATATCGAGATTCGGCACGACGTAACCTTCGACGTTGTTCTCCCATGCGATGACACCCCAACCGTCGCCATGCGCGACCGCGCGCACGATCGACGCGGCGTCGCCGCACGGCATGAGGTCGATGTCGTCATGACACGGAAACATCGCGGCCGCCGCAATCGCCGCCTCATGTGTGAACGTGCCCTCGGGGCCCAGATAATGCAACCGTCTCGCGCTCATCGCCCCTCCCCCTGCGCCACACTACCGTCCGCGGTGTCGTCCACTGGTGCGGACATCGTGCGGAACCACCGTTTCGGGCATACAAGCAACAACAGTTGGACGATGAGCGACCCGTAGAGCCATATATATCCCACGTGCTGCGACCACCAGGGAATCGTCTCCGAACGGAACCCGATCGGCAGCATGAGGTCGCCACCAGGGCCCGGCATCGCGAGCGTCCATATCGTCAGATACGAGACGATCAGATGGAACGCGAGTCCGATGACGCCGCCGCGCGCGCGGGCGCACCATGCGGACATGCCGATGATGAGGAACGCGAGCACAAGACCATATGGAATGTTCATCGACGCGCCCATGCGGTGTGCGAGCGTGCCACACGCGCCCGCGGCGGCCGCGCTCGCAATCGTGACGAGTGTGCGGACGACGGCGTTCTGTCGGTGGCTCCACGGCGAGCGCCGCATCGCCACTGCTCGTGATGGCACAGATGGCGATGGCACTGATTGCATCACGGGGTCGGCTTCGGGTCGCGGATCGGTCGTGCTCATATCCCCACAGTGTAGGCGTACCGCGCGAAGACGGCCGTCATCGTGCGGTACACCATCGGTCACGGTATGAGACACGGGCGTCGGCGCAATCGTGCGCCGACGCCCGTGTCTCATACCGTGACGAATGGTGTCACTTCGCGTTCTGCGCGTTGTTGTTCGCGCGGCGCTGCTTCGCGCGCCACTTGTACCAATCCTCACGGTTGAGGATGATCTTGCGGATGCGGATCGACTCCGGCGTCACCTCGACGCACTCGTCCTCGTTCGCGAAATCAAGCGACTCCTCAAGGCTCATCTTGATCGGCGGCGTGAGCGTCTCAAGGACGTCCGCGGTCGCCGAACGCATGTTCGTCATATGCTTCGCGAGCGTGATGTTGACGTCGAGCTCGTCGGGCTTGTTGTTGACGCCGACGACCTGGCCTTCATACACGGGCGACTGCGGTTCGACGAAGAAGTTGCCGCGGGTCTGCAGGCGCTGCATGGCGTACGGGGTCGCGGTGCCCTGGCGGTGGGAGACCATCGAGCCGTTCTGGCGGGTCACGATCTGGCCGGCCCACGGCGCATAGCCCGCGGAGAGCGACGACGAGATGCCGGTGCCGCGCGTCGCGCTCAGCAGTGCGGTACGGAAGCCGATGAGGCCACGCGACGGCACCGTGAACTGCAGGCGAATCCAGCCGGAACCGTGGTTCGACATCGATTCCATGCGGCCCTTGCGGTCGGCCATGAGCTGCGTGACGGTGCCCATGTACTCCTCGGGCACGTCGATCGTCGTCGATTCCATCGGTTCGCTCAGGACACCGTCGATCGTCTTCGTGACGACCTGCGGACGGCCGACGGTCAGCTCGTAGCCTTCGCGGCGCATCTGCTCGGCGAGGACGGCGAGCGCGAGCTCGCCACGGCCCTGCACCTCCCACGCGTCCGGACGTTCGGTCGGCAGGACCTTGATCGAGACGTTGCCGATGAGCTCACGGTCGAGACGGTCCTTGATCATGCGCGCGGTGAGCTTGTGGTCCTTGCCCTCCGTGCCGGCGAGCGGGGAATCGTTCGTGCCGAACGTCATCGAGATCGCCGGGTCGTCGACGTGGATGAGCGGGAGCGGACGTGGATCGTTCGGGTCGACGATCGTCTCACCGATCATGATGTCGTTGACGCCCGCAACGGCGACGATGTCACCGGGGCCGGCGGATTCGACGGGCGTGCGCTCAAGGCCCTGCGTGCGCAGCAGCTCGGAGACGCGGAAGTTCTCGATCGATCCGTCGACGCGCGACAGGCCGTAGGTCTTGCCCTTCTCCAGATTGCCGTTGTAGATGCGCACGAGGCCGAGACGGCCGAGGAAGTCGGACGAATCGATGTTCGCGACATGCGCCTGAAGCGGCGCGTCGGGATCGTATTCGGGGGCGGGGATGTTCGTGATGATCGACTCGAAGAGCGGTTCGAGGTTGTCATTGTCCGGAAGCGCACCGTTCGCCGGTTCGTCGGTCGACGCGTAGCCGGCCTTCGCGGCGCAGTAGATGACGGGAAGGTCGAGGAGCGCATCGAGGTCGAGGTCGACGCCTTCCTCGATGACGTCCTGCGCGAGGCCGAGCAGCAGGTCGGACGCCTCGCCGACGACCTCCGAGATGCGTGCGTCGGGACGGTCGACCTTGTTCACACACAGGATGACCGGCAGTTTCGCCTCAAGCGCCTTGCGCAGCACGAAACGCGTCTGCGGAAGCGGACCCTCGGACGCGTCGACGAGCAGGACGACACCGTCGACCATCGAGATGCCGCGTTCGACCTCACCACCGAAATCGGCGTGGCCTGGCGTATCGATGACGTTGATCGTGATGCCTTCGGGATGGCCGTATTTCTCGGCGAGCGGACCGGTGTACTGGACAGCCGTGTTCTTCGCGAGGATCGTGATGCCCTTCTCGCGCTCGAGGTCGTTCGAATCCATCACACGATCGGGGACTTCCTCGCGCTCGTTGAAGACGTGGGACTGCTGAAGCATTGCGTTGACGAGCGTGGTCTTGCCGTGGTCGACGTGAGCCACAATTGCCACATTACGAATATCGCCGCGAACCGCCATGAATGTTTTCTCCTCAAAGACCATTGATTTCCTGTGTGACCCTGATGGACGCGGAACCGGCGTTCACCATTCGCACACAAACCATCACAATCGTACGCGCACATGCTGACACGGCACGGGCGTCGCGCGATGCCGCGGATTGCGGGAATGGCGGACATAACGATGTTCCCAGCGTCGCGCGGCACCACGACCTGCGGGAACCCCGGACGCCAACGCGACCTCAGCATCGCGCGATGACACAGACTGCGGGAACGCACGTCGGAATCACACTCCCAGCGTCGCGCGACACCACAATCTGCAGGAACGCGCGACGCAAAAAGGGTGCCCGGCGTCGTGCGTTGCCACAGATTGCAGGAACGCGCGACGCCGGGCGAAGAAAAAGGAGAGAAGCGGACGTCAGTCGTCGAGCGTCGCACCTGTCTTCTCGGGAAGGAAGAGCGCGGCGATGCACGCGAGCACGAACGCGACCGCGAACACGATGAACGCGACCGACTTGTTGCCGCCCGACATCGTCAGGAACCACGGCACAAGCAGCGGCGCGATGATCGCGGCGACACGGCCGCACGCGGCGGCGGCACCGGACGCGGCGCCACGCAGACGCGTCGGATAGATCTCCGGCGTGACCGCGTAGAGGACGCCCCATGCGCCGAGGTTCGAAGCGGACAGCAGCATGCCGAAGCCAAGCACCTGTGGCACGTTCACGGACTGCGAGAACAGGAACGCGGCAACGGCGGACACGGCGAGGAACACACTCAGCGTACGGCGGCGGCCCCAACGCTCGACGAGCCACGCGGCAAGGAAGTACCCCGGCAGCTGCGCGAGCGAAATCGCAAGCGTATAGCCGAAGGACTTCGTGAGCGAACCGAACTGTTCGGCGAGCAGGCTCGGCATCCAGGTGAATGCGCCATAATACGAGAAGTTGACGAAGAACCACGTCGCCCAGATCGCGACCGTCACACCGATGTACTTGCGGCCGAACAGTTCACGTGTGCGGATCTTCGGCAGTTTGACGGCCTTCGCGCTCGCGACGGGCTTGACGCCGCTCGCGGCCTCGAAATAGCGCACCGAGCGTTCGGCCTCCTCATCGCGCCCCTGCGCTTCGAGGAACCGCACCGATTCGGGCAGCTGACGACGCGCGACGATCGCGTACAGCAGCGGCAGCGCGCCGATGAGGAGCGCCCAACGCCACCCCCAATCACCGGTGTTCGGAATGACGAAATAACCGATCGCGGCCGCGACGATCCAACCGACGGCCCAGAATGATTCGAGGAGCACCGTCATACGTCCGCGCTGCTTCGCCGGCGAGAATTCGGAGACGAGCGTCGAGGCGACGGGCAGTTCCGCGCCAAGGCCGAGACCGATGACGAAACGTGCGGCGAGGAGCATCGCGAGCGTCCACGAGAACGCCATCGCACCGTTCGCGACACCGAAGACGACCATCGTCGCCGTGAACACGGTCTTGCGTCCCCAACGGTCGGCGAACCAACCGCCGAGCGCGGCGCCGACCGCCATGCCGATGAAGCCGATCGACAGAACCCACGACTTCTGCACGGCGCCGAGGTTGAAGTGGGGGTCGGCGGCGATCGCGGCGACGACGAACGACACGAGGCCGACGTCCATCGCATCGAACGCCCAGCCGATGCCCGACGCGACGAGCAGTTTGCGGTGCGCGCGGTTGAACGGCAGACGGTCGAGGCGCTCGTTGCGCGTGAGCGTCGTGGCGTCCGCGTCCGCGAGCGGCTCAGGCGCCTTCGATGCGCCCGCGCCTCGCGCGGATACGCCCAATGTGCTTTCTGCAGCGGTCATGGTTACCTCCGATATGCTGCTGTGGCCTGCAATATGGAAAAGATGAACATATGGACTGGTGGACTGGTGATGTGTCGAATTCCAAGGAACTTTGGGGGCGTATGCACCCGTCCTCCGGTACGCGCCACGTCATGCCACCGCCGCACCGCCGCATCGACGATGTGACGATGTGACGATGTCAATATCGGCGATGTCGTGACATACGCACGATGCATATCGCGGACATGTACCGATGTTCGTTCACACGCGTGTGTCGGTCGTGAGCGCGGAAAGCGCGCTCATATGCGCGTCGTCTGCATCCATGTGCGCGTCGACGTTCGCGAATCGCGACAGTTCGCTCACACCGAAGCCCTGCGGCAGCGCGGCGTCCGCGACACTGCCCGCGACACTGCCCGCGTCACCGGCGATGCCGTCCGCGTCAGAGCGGAACCGGTAGAGCGCGGCGGGGCGTTGTCTGCCGACGCGCGTGCGCGCACCCGTCTCTTCGAGCATGCCCGACGCGAGCGTACGCCTGCGGAAATTCGCGAGGTCGATCGAATGGCCTTCAATCGCTTCGCTCACGGCATGCAATTCGCGCAACGTGAACTCGTCGCCGACGAGTTCACGGACGACCTGCGGCATGTCAAGGCGGTGCCGCAGCCTCCAGATCGCGTAGTCGACGATGCGCTGGTGGTCGAACGCAAGCTCGGGCAATGCGTCGTCGGCGAACCAGGCGACGTTGTGTTTCGTCTCAAGCGACGCGACATCGACCTGCCCGACGAGCGCCCAGTAGCAGATCGACACCATCGGCACTCCCCCGCGCGACCGCTCGGGGTCGCCGAACGTGTACAACTGCTCGAGGTATTTCGGATGGAGATCGGTCGTCGACGCGAGCGTCTCATATGCCGAACGTTCCAATGAACGGCCGGCTTTGAGCGGACCTCCCGGAAGCGCCCATGCACCGAGATACGGTTCGCGTATGCGGCGCACAAGCGGCATCCACAGACGTCTGCGCTCACCATCGTCCGCGGGACCGAGCGCGAGAATGACCGACGTCACACCCACTTGGGGCGCTTCGTTCCGCCGTTCGCTGACATTGCCAACGCCCATCGCCGCTCCTTTCCGCGTGCGCGCATCGATACGTTCACGTATCGATGGCACCGTCAGCGTATCACTTATAGTCACTATGACTATAAGTGATGCCCGCATAGTGGTCACCCGCTGCGGACCATAGCTATGCCACGGGTGTAGTGGATGTAGATGTAGATGTATCGGCGTTGGCGACGGCCGCACCTAGCGACACCGCCGCCGTCAACAGCCACACACACGCCGCAGACGGCTGCACACCGCGGCACCGCCGCCGCTATCAACCGTCATAGACGCCGAAAGTCCCACGACACAGTCGTCAAGCGACGATGCCCTTCGCGATGAGTTCGCGCGCGACCTCGCGGTATTCACGCGCGGTTTTGTGGTTGTGTGCGTAATAGGTGATCGGCGCCGCCGCCACGTTCGCGTCGGGCAGTTTGATCGACCGTGAGATGATGGAATGGAACACCTTGTCGCCGAAGGCTTCATAGATGCGCTGCACGACTTCGTCGCAATGCAGCGTGTGCGTGTACATCGTCACGAGTACGCCGAACACTTCGAGTCCGGGGTTGATGCGCGCCTGTACTTTTTCAATCGATTGCATCAGCAGTGCGACGCCGCGCAACGCGAAGAATTCCGCGGCGACCGGGATGATGACGCCGTCGGCGGCCGTGAGCGCGTTCACGGTGAGCAGACCGAGCGACGGTTGGCAGTCGATGATGATCGCGTCGTATTCCTTGATAATCGGGCGCAACACGCTCGCGAGGATCTGCTCGCGGCCCACTTCGGTCACGAGTTGCACTTCCGCGGCGGACAGGTCGATGTTCGCGGGGATGATGTCGAGTCCCGCGAATTTCGTCGGTTGGATGATATCGTGGACGTCGATCTTCGGATTGAACAACGCCGTGTAGATCGTATTGTCGAGAACGTTCGCATTGATGCCGAGGCCGACCGTCGCCGCACCCTGCGGATCAAAATCGACGATGAGCACACGCCTGCCGTACTGCGCGAGCGCGCCCGCGATGTTGATCGAGCTCGTCGTCTTGCCTACGCCGCCCTTCTGGTTGCACATCGCGATGACGCGCGCCGGACCGTGCTGCCGCAACGGCTCGGGCACCGGGAAGGTCTCGTATTCTCGTCCAAGCAAATCCGTAGGCATACCGCTCACTTTATCAGGTCATGCATTTCCCGACGTTCCGGCCGGGCCGGGAACGTCCTGTCTTCACTAAAGCTCTAGTGTACCGCTTCACCACCACCGAAAACGGCTATTTGGCGCGTGGGTGAGCGGTGATGTACGTTTCGATGAGCACGTCGGGGCTGACATGGGTGTAGATCTGCGTCGTCTTGACCGACGCGTGCCCGAGCAGCTCCTGCACCGTGCGCACGTCGGCGCCGCCCTGCAGCAGGTGCGTCGCGAACGAATGCCGCAACGTGTGCGGATGCAGCGGCCGCGTGATATGCGCACGTTCGCCGGCGCGGCGGATGATCTCCCATACCGACTGCCGCGACAGGCGGCGTCCACGTAGGTTGAGGAACACGGCGCGCAGCTCAGATGAACGTTTCGCCTTCTCCTGCAGCACGGCGCGCCCATTTTTGAGGTACGTGAGGAGTGCGTCGCGCGCATAGTCGCCGAACGGCACGAGGCGCTGCTTGCTGCCTTTTCCCGTCAGGCGGACGACTTGTTCGTCGAAGTCGAAATCGTCGAGGTTCGTCGCGACCGCTTCGCTCACGCGGCAGCCCGTCGCGTACATGAACTCGAGGAGCGCGCTGTCGCGCAGTCCGGCCGCGTCGTCGGTGTCGTCGGTCGCGGCAGCCTTGAGCAGCGCGGCGACCTCGTCGACGTCGAGCACATCCGGCAACCGCGAACCGGATTTCGGTGCCTTGACCGATTGCGACACGTCATCGTCGACGATATGTTCGCCAAACATGAAGCGGTGGAACATATGGACGCTCGCGAGATGCCGCGCGCGGCTTGTGCCGCTCTGTCCGTCGATTGCGAGCGATTGCAGGAATGCTTCGACGTGCAATGTTGTGATCTGCCGGGGTCCGTCGATCCCGCGGTCGGCGAGCCACAGGATATAGCGGTCGAGGTCGCGTTCGTACGCTTCGATGGTCGCCTTCGCGAGACCGCGTTCGACGTCGATGTACGCGAGGAACCTCGATTTGACCATCTGCAGTTCATTCGCCATCCCCATCGCCCCTGACTTCTTCGACTCCAACTATGCAAACGGACACACAGTGCGGCGCTGCCGCCGACAACGTCTCCACACACGCCGCAAACGGCTGTCTACTGCGGCACCACCGCCGACAACATCTCTACGTACGCCGCACACGGCCGCGCACTGCGGCACCGCCGCCACATACACCGCACAGAAAGAGCCGAACCCGCGCGGAGGCTGGGTTCGGCTCATACGATACGCGGGTGGCGCGCGCTGCGGTTCGCTCAGGCAGCGGCCGGCGCGTTGACGTCCTCAGGCAGTGCGGCCTTCGCCTGCTCGACGATCGCCTTGAACGTGTCCGGATCGGAGACGGCGAGCTCGGCGAGCGCACGGCGGTCGAGTTCGATGCCGGCGAGGCGCAGGCCCTGGATGAAGCGGTTGTAGGTGATGCCTTCGTTGCGGACCGCGATGTTGATGCGCTGGATCCACAGCTTGCGGAAGTCGCCCTTGCGCGCCTTGCGGTCACGGTAGTTGTAGTTGAAGGAGTGCAGCAGCTGTTCCTTCGCCTTGCGGTACAGGCGCGAACGCTGGCCGCGGTAGCCCGAGGCCCTATCGAGTACTGTACGACGCTTCTTGTGGGCGTTCACTGCGCGCTTGACACGTGCCATTGTTGTTCCTCAGCTTTCTAAAAAATCTTCAAACGGTATCGACTTGCCGGTCTCAGCCCAGCAGGCCCTTCATCTTCTTGGCCTGCGACGTCGGCAGAGCGGAGTCGCGCTTGAGGTCGCGGCGCTTGTGAGCGGACTTGTGCTCGAGGTTGTGGCGCATGCCGCAGCCAGCGTGCATGAGCTTACCGGAACCGGTCACACGAACGCGCTTGGCGGCCGCGGTCTTTGTCTTCATCTTCGGCATTGCTGCCCTCCTTGTTGTTACTTCGTTGCTGAAGTCTCGGTTGTTTCGGCGACGACGGCTTGTGCTTCCTTCGCCTCCTGGGCTTTGGCTTCCTGCTTGGCTGCAAGACGTGCCGCCTGACGCGCCTGTCGTTCCGCGCGCGATTCGGCACCGCGGCGGCGCTGTTCGGACTGCGTGTGCACTTTCTTGCCCTTGGGAGCCAACGTCATGATGATGTTGCGTCCCTCCTGCTTCGGTGCGGATTCGATCGTCCCCGATTCCGCGACCTCGTCGGCGAGCCGCTGGAGCAGTTCCACACCGCCGATCGGACGGGACTGTTCGCGTCCGCGCAGCATGATCGTGACCTTGACTTTGTCGCCTCCGTTGAGGAAGCGCTCGACGTGGCCTTTCTTGACCTCGAAGTCGTGTTCGTCGATCTTCAGGCGGAAACGGATTTCCTTGATTTCCGCGGTGCTCTGGTTGCGGCGCGCTTCGCGCTGCTTGATCTTCTCGTTGTACTTGAACTTGCCGTAGTCGATCAGCTTGGCAACCGGAGGCTTCGCGTTCGGCGCCACCTCGACGAGATCGAGGTTCGCTTCCTTTGCCAGGTTCAGCGCGACGGAAGTCGCGATGACTCCCACCTGCTCGCCGTTCGGTCCGATAAGGCGCACCTGTGAGACGCGAATCTCGTCGTTAATGCGTGGTTCGTCGCTAATGATGACTCCATTCCTATGGTTTCGTGCCGTGGTCATCCACTGTGCCGTCATCATGCTTCGTTCATCGGCATCGTCGGCCGTCCGTTTCATGGACGTGCCTGTTCCGCCGCAGCACCATGTGCGCGGCTGGGCGGTGCCTGCGCCGCATATGTGCGCGAAGGCGATGCCTATGACCCGAAGTCATGATGGACTTCCAGGTGGGTTTCCCACTTTCTTGATTTCTCAAGCCTTGTAGATAATACCACACCCCCGGACACCGGCGACACGCGCACCCGCATACAAGACCGATCGGAAGGAAACGCCGAATCCCGGCCTCTTCCGGATAACACGGTACGGCTCCGCCTGCTGCGAGACGATGCCGTCTGCCGCGCACAGGGTCGCATCACCAATGGATCGGCGTGGTTCACTACCGCAGGTAGCCGGTCGTCGGACTCGACGGCACGCCGTGCCCTTCCACCACATCGCCTAGTCCGGAGAGATACGCGGCACGCCCGGCGAGGATGGCGTCGCGGAAGGCATGCGCCATGAGCGGGATGTTGCCGGCGGACGCCACGGCCGTGTACGCCATGACCGCATCGGCCCCCATCTCCATCGCCTCGCACGCCTGCGACGGGCGGCCGATGCCGGCATCCACAATCACCGGCACACCGGCGTTCGCGATAATCACCTCGATGAAGTCGCGCATGCGCAGCCCCTTGTTCGAGCCGATCATCGACCCCAACGGCATCACACAGGCCGCACCGGCGTCCTCGAGGTCGCGCGCCGCGAGCGGGTCCGGGAACATGTACGGCATGACGACGAAGCCCTCGTTCGCCAGAATCTCGGTGGCGCGGATCGTCTCCGCGTTGTCCGGCAGCAGATACCGCTCCTCACGCTTGATCTCCACCTTGATGAAGTCGGTGCCGCATACCTCGCGCGCCAGTCGGGCGATGCGCACGGCCTCCTCGGCGGTACGCGCGCCCGAGGTGTTCGGCAGCAGCGTGATGCCCTCCGGAATGTAGTCGAGCACGCTGTTCTCGTCCGTCTGCGCACGGCGCAGCGCGAGCGTCACAATCTGCGTGCCGGCGTTCTCCACGGTGGCGCGGATCAGATTGAGGTCGTACCTACCCGAACCGAGGATGAAACGGGATTCGAACTCGCGGCCGCCGAGTACGAGCGGCTCGTCCTCGACCTGCTCGTAGGCGCCGGAACCCACCGGATTGTGTGCGGTGTACGCGCCGGAGAGGCGCTCCGCATCCGCGCGATCCGCCGGGCTGAGCGTGGACTGTGCACCATTCGTCGTTTCGGTCATGGGCATTGCCTTTCTGCTGTCTGATTCTGATTATGCCGTTTCGGCCGTGCATGCCGGAGGCTTCGCCGGCATGCCGACCTGCTGATTCGATGATGTGAGGATTCGCCGATCCACCGCTCAGGAGTCCTGCTCACCGAGCAGGATCCGCGTGATCATGTTCGCCTCGTGTGATGCGACGACCCCGACGCGTGGCGCCATGAGCCCCGCCCCCGGCTTCGGCTCGGTCTCGCCGTCGCCGCAGAAATAGAAGTTGCGCGCCACGCGCCGCGTCGCCACGAGATTGGAACTGCGGAACCCCGCCATGCCGGACGCCGTGACCACCGGCTTGTCCGGGAAGTTCTCGAGCACTGCGTTCACGAGCATCGTCTTGTGCTCCGGCACGTCGAAGCATTCGGCCACGATGCGGTCTTCCGCCAGTAGTCCGCGTACGTTGTCATCCGTCACCCGCACCTGGTCGCAGGTCACGTCGAGATACGGGTTGATGGACGCGATCACCTGCCGCAACGCCTCCGTCTTGGTCTGTCCGACGTGCCATAGCGAATACTGCTGCCGGTTGAGATTCGTCATATCCACCACGTCGTAGTCGATCAGGTGCAGGTGCCCCACGCCGATGCGCGCGAGTGCCACCGCCACCGTGGACCCCAGTCCCCCGCATCCGCAGATCGCGACGCGTCCCTTCTCGAGCTGCGCCTGCGTATGCGCACCGTGCCGTTCGACGAGCGCGTCGCGCACCTCCTGCCCACTCGCGAGCGTACGCTGGTCAATCGCGCGCAGCTGTTCGAACACCTGCGCGCGGCTCTGGTGAGTAGCCGACCCTCCCATGTCAGCCCCCTTGCACGAAGGACACGATCTCCACCGTGTCCGATTCCGTGAGCATCGTCGTGTCGCGTTGCGCCCGCGGCACGATGTCTCCGTTGAGTTCCACGGCGACACGCTGCGGGTCGAGTCCGCGGAGCTCGATGAGCTGCATGACGCTGAGCGGCCGCTCGAACGTGCACTGTTCTCCGTTGACGATCATGGCTGCCTTTCTTGAGCAATCAGTGGTGAATAATCAAAAGGGTCGCCGAAAGAGCCCGTACCCGTGGTGGTGCGCCCCTTCGATGACCCTGCATCCGTCCGTGGAAACCGCTGCATCAGTACCGTGAACAACCATAGACGGCGCCCGCATGCACGCGCGGCGCCCACTCGTCCTTCCGGCGGCATTACCCGCATCAAGTTCGGTCGAAGCGAATGCTTCCTCTCAGCCTGAACAACAGCTCCCGTTGAGTTATCACCATCACGGTACCAACGAAACAGGACGAACGCGGCGACTCTGGTGGACGTGGGCACGCGGTATGGTGGCGGCCATGACGAACAACGAACACGCCATGGCCGCAACGGAACACGATGCGAACCACCGCACCGTCCTCACATTCCTGCGCTCCGGTCACGGCGACGCACTGCTGCGCCGCCACGAACTGTTCACCGAGGATGCGGTCAGCGGACTATGGACCACGGACACCGGCGCACCCGCCTACGCGCAGGGACGCGAGAACATCGCGAAGTACGATGTCTGGAGTTCCGAGCATTTCCCGGACTGGGAGTGGACGAACATCCGCATCTGGCACACCGACGACCCTGATTTCCTCTGGGCGGAGGCGGACGGCCACGGCACACTGCTGCTGCCCGGGCACGATCCCGCGCACTACGAGAACCACTTCATCTATTCGTTCGAGATGAGCGACGGGCTGATCGCCCGCGAGCGCGAGTTCATGAACCCGATCGTGGAGATGAAGGCGCTGGGACTTGAGACACCGACGATCGACCTCGGCGACTTCCCGCAGGCATGAGGCGAACGGCCACGCGCCGCCGCACAACCGACAACCAGCACATGCACGATCAAAGGAGCACACCGCACATGAGCGCATCCACCATCGCATTCGCCGGCCGCACGATGCCCAGAATCGGACTGGGCACGATGGCCCTGACGATCGAAGGCCACCCGCGCACCGTCACCGCGATCGACGTCATCCATACGGCGCTCGACTCCGGAGTGCGCTATCTGGACACCGCGTGGTCGTACTACACTCCCGGCGAGGGGGTGCATCCCGAGCAGTCCGGAGAACGACTCGTCGCGGAGGCGCTGCGCACGTGGGACGGCCTGCGTGACGAAGTGGTCGTCGCGACCAAGACCGGGTATTCGCGCACGCTGAGCGAGTCCGGAGAGTATGGGTGGACCGCCGATAGCCGCCCGGAGACGATGATCCGCAATGCGAAGGAATCCTGCGTGGCACTTGGCGTGGACCATCTCGACCTGCTGTACTCGCACTGCCCGGATCCGAAGGTGCCGTATGAGGACGAGATGGGCGCGCTCAGGCAGCTGCTCGACGAGGGTGTGATCGCACACGCCGGCATCTCGCGCGCGAGCGTGGAACAGATCGACGTGGCGCGCGCGATTCTCGGTGACGGGCTCGCCGCCGTGCAGAACAAGTTCAACCCGGCCTACCGCGACGAGGAGGACACGCTTCGGCACTGCGAGGAACTCGGCATTCCGTTTGTGGCATGGAGTCCGCTCGGTGGATACCTCGAGCAGGTGAGCATGACGCGGTTCATCCCGTTCCGTCAGGTGGCTGCGGACCGCGGCGTGAGTCACCAACGCGTCACGTTGGCGTGGGAGCTCGCACAGTCACCGGTATTCGTGGCGATTCCGAGCGCGCAGAGCACGCTGGAGCTCGCCGATGACGTGCAGGCGCTCGACCTGACGCTCACCGGCGACGAACTCGCGCAGTTGGGCTAGCCCGCTCGCCTATGATATGGCCATGACCTCTCAATCAACGGATACAGCATCACGGACAGCAGATGGACCGGCCGTCTGCATCGTGTTCGGCGCGGGCGACTACTACGATGCGCCGTACTATCTGCCGGACGGCGCGCTCGTCGTCGCCGCGGACGGCGGATACGACCACGCACGTGCACTCGGCGTGCACGTGGACATAGTCGTCGGCGATTTCGACTCCTCGGCGGAACCGCGCGCGGACATCGACGCGCAAACGATCGCACTGCCGAGCGAGAAGGACGACCCCGATCTGCTGAGCGCGCTCAAGGTGGGCTGGAAGCACGGCGCGCGCGAATTCCATATCTACGGCGGACTCGGCGGCCGAGTGGACCACACGATCTCCGACATCCAGCAGACCGCGATCGTCGCCGTGCACGGAGGCATCGCATATCTGCACGGCGACGGCCGCATCGTGACCTCCATCCATGACTGCGCGCTCGAGTTCCCGGCGCACGCGGTGCCGAGCACACAGTACGTCTCCGTGTTCTCGCACTCCGACGTGAGCGATGGCGTGACCGAGACCGGCCTCAAGTACGGCCTCACGAATGCACGCATGGGCAATCTGCAGGTGAACGGACTGAGCAACGAGTTCGTCGACTCCCTGCCCGCGCGTATCAGCGTGGAACACGGCACACTCACCGTGGTGTTCGACGGCCGCTGCCCGATTCCCGCACTCATGGGGGCGCAGGTGCACGGTGATCTGGGAGATCCTTCGACGGCCGTCACGACGGCGCTTGTGAGACGCTGACCATGAGAACGTTCTCAGCGCGTGATGCGCGATTGCACGCCACGCAAGGGTCGCGTAAGTCAAGCAAAGACATTACAGTTAGGAGCGTTGGTTAACCAAGCCGGAAGGCGCCCACGCGCCGGACGGCTGTCCCAAAGGGAGAAACTACATGACAGTTAAGATTGGCATCAACGGCTTCGGTCGCATTGGTCGTCTCGCGTTCCGCCGCATCTTCGAGCTTCAGGAGAAGGGTGGCGAAGCCGCCGACATCGAGGTCACCGCGATCAACGATCTGACCTCGCCGGCTGCCCTCGCCTACCTGCTCAAGTACGACAGCACCCACGGCGTCTTCAAGCACGTCGACGGCACCCCGGTCGACGTCAAGGCCACCGACACCGCCATCGTCGTCGATGGCAAGGAATACCCGGTCTACGCCGAGCGCGACGCGCGCGACCTCAAG
>Dunbar_p2__coassemble_1344_pt1 | contig 20326 bp, 16 predicted proteins | sample Dunbar_p2__metabat2_high_PE_041 | metagenome-assembled genome bin Dunbar_p2 | reverse complement strand
TATCTCCACCGCCCCGCCCCATCGGCCGACGCCCGTCGTTCCGCCAGCCCGTCCCACCCATCCACATCGCGGCGGCCTGTTGTGGAAAAACATGCGCCCATCCACATCCGACACACCTTGCCGGTGTGTCATCCACATGGCGCCATGCCCCTGCTTCGATGGACCCCAACGGTCGGATGACAAGGCGCGCAAGCGCGGGAACAGGAGGATGACATGGATGAGGATGAGGCATGGGCCTTCGCCGACGACGGGGACATGTGGGGCGCACCGGCGTTCGGCGCATTGCCTCGCACGTGCGTCACATGCAAGGAAACCGGGAGGAACGCCATGCAAGGCACCGATACGCTCAGCGCCGTCGATGACGATGGCCTTGTCGACGAATGCGTCTTCGAGGTCGGCGATGGCCTCATCGGCGACGAGTTCGGCGATGAGGATGACGAGCGGTATGCGAGGCTGCGCGCCTGCATGGACCGGATCACCGCGCCGGGGGTGACGGGCCGCGAACTCGGCGCCATCGGGGAGATGACCGCGCAGGCATGGCTCGAAAGCCGCCATATGCGCGTCATCGCGGCGAACTGGCGCACGAGGTACGGCGAATTGGACATCATCGCGCTCACGCCGCACCGCACGATCCTGTTCGTCGAGGTCAAAACGCGGCGGACGAAACGCTTCGGAGCCCCCGAGGAGGCCGTGCATCCGGGCAAACAGGCCAATCTGCGCCGCGCGGCCGTGCAATGGCTCAATGCATGCGGCAAGACGGTGCCGCACATCGGCATCCGCTTCGATGTCATCACTGTGGCCGTCAGCGGCGGCGACGTCGATGTCCGACATATCCCGGAGGCGTTCTGATGGCGATAGGCAACGCCCTTTCCGTGGGGCTCATCGGGCTCAAGGCGTTCACGATCCAGCTGCAGGCGTTCATTTCGCCGGGCCTGCCGTATTTCTCGATCATCGGATTGCCCGATGCGTCGTTGAGCGAGGCGCGGGAACGCGTCAAGTCAGGGTGCACCGCGAGTGGGTTCGCATGGCCGCAGACGCGCGTGACGGTCAATATGTCCCCCGCTTCATTGCCCAAACGCGGCTCGTCGCACGATCTGGCGATCGCCGCGGCGGTCCTGAGCGCAAGTGGCGTGATCCCACACGATTGCCTGCTCGACACGGTCGTGCTCGGCGAGGTCAACCTCGATGGCAGCGTGCATGGAGTCAACGGGCTGCTGCCGATCCTGCTGCACGCGCGCGACAGCGGGCTGCACCGCGTCATCGTGCCGCTCGCGAACCGCGACGAGGCTGGACTCGTCGATGGGCTCGACGTGCGCACCGTCGCCCATGTCGGCGAACTCATGGAGATGTTCGGCGCGCATGCGACCTATGCGATCCGCGACACGCTGCCGGGCATGGCGCATACGGCCGACGACCTCGCGCAACCGACCACGGTCGGGGACATGGCGGAGGTCGTCGACCAGCAGGAGGCGAAACAGGCGCTTGAAGTGGCCGCCGCGGGAGGGCACCATGTGCTCATGGTCGGGCCTCCCGGCACCGGCAAGACGATGCTCGCCTCACGCCTGCCCGGCATCATGGCGCCATTGAACGAACAGGACCAGTTCGAGGTCGCGTCGATCCGTTCGTTGTGCGGCACGCTCGGCGCATACGGCATAACCGACGTGCCGCCATTCGAGGCGCCGCACCACACGGCCACGGTGCCGTCGCTCGTCGGCGGCGGCAGCGGCATCGGCAAACCGGGTGCCGTCACAAGGGCCCACCGCGGCGTCCTGTTCATGGACGAGGCACCCGAATTCGCGCCCCGGGCGCTGCAGACGCTGCGCGAACCCCTCGAATCAGGTATCGTCGCCGTCTCACGGTCGAAAGGCACAACCGTCTATCCGGCCTCGTTCCAGCTCGTCATGGCGGCGAACCCATGCCCGTGCGGCTACGGGTACGGCACGGGCGAACGGTGCTCGTGCCGCGAGCGCGACCGTATCCGGTACTTTGCGCGGCTTTCCGGCCCGATCCTCGACCGCATCGACATCCAGATCCCGGTCAACCCGATCTCGCATATCGGCGCGGCGTCCGCGGCATGCGGCGAGACGAGCGACATGATCCGCGGCCGTGTCCTTGAGGCGCGCCGGATAGCCCGCGCACGTTTCGCCGGACTCGGATGGGGCTGCAACGCGCAGGCGTCGGGTTCCTGGCTGCGCGAGCATACGCCCGCGGCCGCACTCGCGGTCGTCAACGAGGCGCTCGGCTCGCAACGGCTGAGTCTACGAGGTGCGGACCGTTCGATGCGCCTCGCATGGACGCTCGCCGACCTCGCAGGGCATGGACGGCCCGACGATGAGGACATGGTGCGCGCGATCGCATTGCGTACGAAGGAGCTGACATGACCGACGAGGCCCATACACTGCTTGGCGCGTGCGATGACATGCTCGCCAGATGCCTGCTCACCCATTGCATCGACGACGCCGACATCATGATGGCCGCGTTGCTCAAGGGCGCCACCGACGCCCATGAGGTGCTCACCGGCCTCGTCCTGTCGATGGACCGCGCGACACATGCCGAACGCGACGAGGGCATGCGCATGCTCGAACGCGATCTGGCCCTTGGCATCGCCCGCTGGGGCTGCACGTTGCGGCCACGCTCGCGCGCCCGGTTCTCGCAATCGGTCGAACGTTGGCATGCGAGGCTCGCGGCGCTGCCGACGTGGGACGCGGACATGCTGCGCGCATGGTTCACGAAGGATGGCGCATTGCGTGTCGTCACGCCAACCGATGACGTATGGCCGCATGGGCTCGACGACCTCGATGTACGTTCCGATTACGCGCCGCCGGTGTGCCTGTGGGTACGCGGCGATGCGCAGGCGTTGGCCGCGTGTTCCGAACCGCTTGCGGTCGTCGGGTCACGCGGCATGAACGCCTATGGGCGCGAGGTGACGGCCACGCTCGCCGCCCAGGCATGCCTTGGCGGCCACACCGTCATATCGGGCGGCGCGATGGGCGTCGACGCGGCGGCGCATTGGAGCGCCGTGCATACGCTCGCCTCATTGTCCGCCGATGTGTGCGGCCGCACGGTCGCTGTCTTCGCGGGAGGGCTCGACCATATGGGACCGTCATGCAACGGGAGGCTCTTCGAGGCGATCGAAACCAACCATGGCGCGCTCATCAGCGAACTGTGCCCGGACACAGCGCCGCTCGCCCACCGGTTCCTGCTGCGCAACCGGCTCATCGCCGCGATGGCCGGCTCGATCGTCGTCACACAGGCGCGGCTGCGTTCAGGCGCGCTCAACACAGCGCGTTGGGCGAACGAACTCAACCGCCGGCTCTATGCGGTGCCGGGCGATGTCACGTCGCCATCGAACGCCGGTTGCAATGAACTGATCCGCAACCAGCAGGCGATGCTGCTGCCCGACGCGCATGACGTGGGCGAATGCTGCCATGCACGGCATGCGCCCGGGGGCGCCGTACCGCCGTCCGAAGCGCCCGACGGCCAAGGGGCCGATGGCACGGCGTCCGAATGACCATGTGGCCGGCGCGCGGCGGTTGCGACAACGCCTTGTGACACAATACCGGATATGACCCCGAAGCACATCGAAGAACAATACGACGCCGTGATCGTGGGCGCCGGGGCGGCAGGGCTGTCCGCCGCGCTGGGATTCTACCGGAGCGAAGCCATGCGCGACATGCGCGCATCAGGCGTCGAGCCGAAGGTCCTCGTCATCTCGAAGCTCCAACCGCTGCGTTCGCACACCGGCTCGGCCGAAGGTGGCATCGCCGCAAGCCTCGGCGACATGGAGCCGGACGACTGGCGCTGGCATTACTACGACACAGTCAAGGGCGGCGACTGGCTCGTCGACCAGGACGCGGCGAAACTGCTCGCCGAAGACGCGCCGGAGACCGTCATCGGCCTCGAACGCGACGGCGTCGCGTTCTCGCGCACCGCGGACGGACTCATCGCGCAGCGCCGCTTCGGCGGTCATACGAGCGAGTACGGCGACAAGCCCGTCAAACGAGCCGCTTATTCCGCCGACCGCATCGGCCACCAGATCCTGCATACGCTGTGGCAGCAGTGCGTGCACGAAGGCGTCGAGTTCGCCGAGGAATGGTATGTAACCGACCTCGTCCTCGACGAGACGCTCGGACGCTGCGCCGGCGTCATCGCGTTCGACACGCACAGCGGCGCCACGCATGCGGTCGCGGCGCGCAACACAGTCATCGCGACGGGCGGTGCAGGACGCCTGTTCCATACGACGTCCAACTCATACGACCTGACAGGCGACGGCATGGCGCTCGCACTCGACGCCGGCCTGCAGCTCGAGGACATCGAATTCGTCCAGTTCCATCCCACAGGCCTCGCCCACACCGGCATCCTGCTGTCCGAGGCGTCGCGCGCCGAAGGTGGCGTGCTGCGCAACGCCGACGGTGAGGCGTTCATGGCCGCCTATGCGCCGGGACATGCGGACCTCGCCGCACGCGATGTCGTCAGCCGTGCGATCCGCAGTGAGACCGACGCGGGGCGCGGCATCGCCGATCCGCGCGACCCGCAGGGTCCCAAGGACTGCGTCTGGCTCGACATGACCGCGATCGCCCCCGTCAGGATGCGTGAGGCGCTCCCCCAGGTCGTCGAGACGATCGAACGGTACGCGGGCCTCGACCCGTCGAAGGACATGGTGCCTGTCAAACCGACCGCCCACTACACGATGGGCGGCATCCCGACGACGACCGATGGTGAGGTCTATGTCTGGGATGGCGAGCGTCGCAAAACCGTCGAAGGATTGTATGCGGCCGGTGAATGCGCGTGTGTGAGCGTGCACGGCGCGAACCGTCTCGGCGGCAATTCGCTCCTCGACGCGTGCCTCTTCGGCACACGTGCCGGACAGGCCGTCGCATCCCGCGTCGCCGCGGACCCGGTCGACGCCGGCACGCCGTCCGACCCGGCGCTCGGAGAAGCGCTTGATGCCGCGAAGACAGCTCGTGACGTCGACATCGACACACTCATCGCGCAAGCCACGAGTGTCCAGGACGATGATGGCGTCGCGGTCGGCGATGACAACGCGTACCGTGTCATCGCCGACCTGTCCGAGGCGATGGAACGCGGGGTCGCCGTGCTGTGCGACGCAGGTTCAATCGAACGCGCGCAGGTCGTCATCAGCGGACCGATCGCCGAGCGCGCCCATCACCTTCGCCTGCACAGCGGCGCACGCACGTTCAACCAGGAGATCACGGCGGTCTGGGAGGCGCGTCATCTGGTCCGTCTCGCCGAGGCCGTGCTCGCCGCGACCGACGCGCGTCACGAATCGCGCGGATCGCTCATGCGCACCGACTTCCCCGACCGTGACGATGAGGCATGGCTCACGCATTCGATGACGGCCGCGGGAGCGCCCGTCCTGCATGAGCCAGTGCACATCGTCGACATCGAACCCGGCTCCCGCGCATACTGAACATCGCATGACGGCTATAGTGGAACAGGCATGAAAGGCAATCCATGGCTCAACTAGCGACATCCGGGACAACGGTCACGCTGCGCGTGCACCGCTTCTCCCCCAAACCCGCGCGCGAACGCGACCGCGCGCGCGGTGGCAGCCCGTTCGCGCGCAAGTCGTCGCCGTTCAGTGACGCCGCGTCACGCCCGGCCCGCAGACCGCGCGGCAGGCAATGGACACAGGACTACACGCTCGACGTGCGCGGTGACGAGACGATCCTCGACTGTCTGCTGATGGTCAAACGCACAATCGATCCGACACTCATGTTCCGCTACTCGTGCGGACACGGCATGTGCGGATCCGACGCCGCCGCCGTCAACGGCACCCCGACACTGCTGTGCAAGGCGAAGATCACCGACTGGGCCCAGCAGCCACCATCCGTCGACGACGAAGGGTTCCGGCGCACCGGCGACGGCGATGTCCCCCGCATGCAGACCGGCGAGGCCGGGACGCGACGGGGCGGCCTCGGCGTCATCGAGCTCGCCCCGTTGCCGGGGTTCCCGGTCGAACGTGACCTCATCGCCGACATCGACACGATGCTCGAACAGATCAAACGACTCAAGCCCTATCTCATCGCCGACGGCGCCCTCGCGACGACCGAGGACGGCGGCGTGGATGTGCTCCCCTTCCTGCAGACTCCCGAGCAACTCGCGAAATACGAGGTCCTGACGACATGCATCACATGCGGCGCGTGTGAAGGCGCGTGCCCCGTCTATGCGGGCGGCGAGGCGTTCATCGGACCGGCGGCGCTCATCAACCAAGCAAGGTTCGTCAACGATTCGCGCGATGAGGCCACCTATGAGCGTCTTGAGGCGATCGATACGGCGGACGGCATCCAAGCGTGCCAATCGGTGCGTGCATGTTCCCGCGAATGCCCCGTCGGCATCGACGTCGGCGAGGAGATATGGCAGCTCATCGCACAGGTCAAGGAACGTGAGGCGTAGGCAACGGACATGATGGACAAACGCACATACGACAACCATGCAAAGGCGTGGGTCTGCATCGAGGACCATGAGGCGGCGCGCGAACCGCAACGCGTCCGCGACGCACGCGACCTCGCACGCCGCGCCGACCTGACGCCCTGCGCGGCGTCGGAGGGGTTCCTGCTGTGCGCATTCGCACATATGACGAAAGCGTCGTCGGTCATCATCGTCGGCACCGGCGCGCTCGTCGAGACCGCACAACTCATCGACGGCCTTGCCGGCGCCGGCAAACTCACCGCCGTCGACCCGTCCGCGGTCGGCAGCGCGACGATCCGCGCGTTCTTCTCGGACATCGACGACACGACGCGCACGACGCTGCGTGCCGTGAACGCATCCCCCGCCGTGTTCCTCGAACGACTCAACGGCAACGACTACGACCTCATCGTCGTATGCGGCGACGCGTCGAACTACATGCCGGTCCTCGCCCAGGCGCCACGGCTGCTCAGGAAAGGCGGCGCCGTCGTGTTTACCGACGCGCTCGCGATGCATGCGCCGCATGCGAAAGGCGGTCTGACGAATCCGGCCGACCGCGGCGAGAAGGCCGTGCTCATGCGTACGCTGCTCGAACAGGTCGAGGATGACGAACGGTTCATGAGCGCGATGACGCCGGTCGGCGACGGCCTGCTCATCGCGACGCTGCTGTAAGTGTCGTGAGGCGGCATCAGCCAATCTGCGAGGTCGCGACGGCGACCGCCTCCTCGACGTCATCGGTCATCGTCACAAGCGACGGGTCAAGCCCGGATATGAGGCCACGGTCCTTGACGGTGCCGTTGATCCAATCGAAGAGTCCTTGCCAATATGACGTGTCATACAGTGCAATCGGTATGCGCGCGACCTTGTGCGTCTGCACGAGCGTGAGCGCCTCGAAGGTCTCGTCGAGCGTGCCGAAACCTCCCGGGCAGACGATGATGCCCTGCGAGTATTTCATGAACATCGTCTTGCGTACGAAGAAATACCGGAACGTCATGCCAAGGTTGACCCATTTGTTGATGCCCTGCTCGTGGGGCAGCTCGATTCCGAGACCGACCGATTTGCCGCCGGCGATCGCGGCGCCCTTGTTCGCCGCCTCCATGATGCCGGGGCCGCCGCCCGTGATGACGGCGATGTCACGCTGCGCGATGAGCGATCCCATCCGGAACGCCGCCTTGTATGTGGAATCATCCGGTTGGATGCGCGCCGATCCGAAGATGCTCACGGCAGGCCCCAGGTCGGCAAGCGAGCCGAACCCGTCAACGAACTCGGCTTGGATGCGCAGGACGCGCCATGGGTCGCGGTGCAGCCAATCGACCGACGCATCCGGTTTGAGGAGTCGTTCGGTCGTGCTCTCATCGGGAATCATCTGGCCGCGCAACAGGACCGCACCCTGACGGTAGGTTGCGCCGAGTGGCGATCCGGCATCCCCCTGACCGTCCCAGGTCACGTCATCGCCGCGACCGTTCGCCTCCTCGTGTCCGTGTCCGTCGTTCTGATGTTCCGGTGTCCGCTGCGACGCCATCGGTGGGCTCCTTTCGTTTGCCGCCTCCTATGCTCTGGCTGAGCACAACAGTACCATCGGCGAGCGTGGTCTGGACACGGCCCGCGTCCTGTTGCGCATCCTGTCCGGCGGTTCCCGCGTCCGCAGCGGCATGTTCGAAGCGTTTCGACTGCCGGCTCAGCAGCACGCCGGATACCGCGGCCGCGAGGAGCGAGGCGAGCAGGACGCCGAAGCGGCCTTCGGCGGACAGTTCCGCGTTCCTGTAGGCGAGCGACGCGATGAGGAAGGAGACAGTGAAGCCGATGCCGCATGCGACGGCTGCCGGGAACATATCCCGTACACGCAGCCCCTTCGGCATCCTGAGCGAGCCGAGATGCGTCGAGCACCAGGCGACGGCCATGATTCCGAGCGGTTTGCCGATGACAAGCGCGACGATGATGCCGATGACGACCGGCGAGACGAGCAGCATCGGCGTAATCGCGTCGAAATGCACACCCGTCGCGAAAAACGCGAAGATCGGCAACGCGAGAAGCGCCGAGAACGGCTGGAGCTTGTCGGCGTACCGTTCGGCGCGCGCGTCACGCTCCCCATACATTGCACGCGCCGGTGTGAGCAGGCCTACGAGGACACCCGCGAGCGTCGGATGCACGCCCGCCTCATACATCATGACCCATGACAGCACGCCGATGACCGCGACGCCAAACCAGCGCACCTTCCTCATGCGCACGAGGAAATACCATGCGAGCGCGCACACCGCGATCCCTACGAACCAGTACCACGCGTTGAGCGAGGAGAAGAACACGGCGATGAGGATGATCGCGAGCAGGTCGTCGACGGTTGCGAGCGTCATCAGGAACGCACGGATCGAACCGGGCAACGCTTTCGCGAACAGCGCAAGCACGGCGAGCGAGAACGCGATGTCGGTCGCCGTCGGAATCGCCCAACCATGCGACGCCTCGGAAAACGGGAACGACGCGCCGTTCGCGATGAGCAGACTCCCCGGGTCTCCCGCGCCATAGCGTGAGAACAACGCGATGACGGCGATGAACAGGACCGGCGGGACGATCATGCCGCCGACCGCACACAGCATCGGCACGGCCGCCGCGCGGATGTTGGACAATGAACCGGTTGTGAGCTCCTGTTTGAGTTCGAGGCCGACGACAAGGAAGAATATCGTGAGCAGGCCGTCCTGCGCCCAGTGCCCGATGCCCATCGAGATGTTCGTGCCGGGGATGCCGAGCTCGGCATGTGACAGATGCTCGAACCATACGGCCGTCGCGGGCACGTTCGCGAGCACGAGTCCCATGAGCGCGAATCCGAGCATGATGAGGCCGGATATGCGGTCCGATGCCGCGACCCTTCTTATCGCCGCCCACGGCCCCGTCGAATGCTCACCCATCATGCCTCCCATCGATGCGGCCATGGCCGCGGTGTGCATGGACGCCCCGCCGGACGGGCACGCCCATGCATGTTGCACAAACGTTTCCATTATGCCGCAACGGGTGCATGTCGCATCCCGAGGCGGCGCTTGTTCACAGGCTCCTGACGTTCCACACCGTGGCGCGCCCGTCATTCACTCCCCGAGTGTCGCGACCGCCGTGTCGATTCGTGCGAGCACCTCTTCGAGCATCGGCGTCGGGCATGCGAGGTTGATGCGTTTGAATCCGGCGCCCTCGGGACCGAAGAGCGTGCCTTCGTCGCAATAGACGCGGGCGCGCTCGTGCATGAACGCGCATAGGGTGTCGGCGTCCGGCAATCCGACCCCCCGCATGTCTACCCATGCGAGATAGGTGCCCTCGGGTTCGACGACGGTCATCCATGGATGCGTCAGGGCGAAACGGCCGAGCACGGCGCGGTTGCGTTCGAGCACGTCGAGGAGCGCATCGAACCACGCTTCGGCGTCGTTGTATGCGGCGATGCACGCGACGAGTCCGAAATGGCTCACGGTGAGGCCGCCGATGTTCGCGGCGGCGGCATCGTAGCGTTCGCGCATGCGTGCGTCGCGGATGAACGCGTTCGAACACAGCAGGCCGGCGAGGTTGAACGTCTTCGTCGGCGCCGTGAACTCGATCGCATGGCTCGCGTACGGTTCACCAAGCGTCCCGAACATCGTCATCGGATGTCCTGGACGTGTGAAGTCGGCATGGATCTCGTCGACGAGCAGCAGCACGTCATGCCGGATGCACAGGTCGCCGATGCACCGCAGTTCGTCGGCCGTCCATACGCGTCCGACCGGGTTGTGCGGGTTGCACAGCAGCATCGCCGTGCAACGCGGGTCAGCGAGCCTGTTCGCGAGGTCGTCGAAATCGATGGTGTACGTGTGCGCCGCATCGTCGTAGACGAGTGCGTTGTTCGAAATCGTCAGTCCGTTGTTGCGCGCCGCGTCGGTGAACGGATAGTAGACGGGACGTTGGATGACGATTGTGTCCCCCGGATGCGTGAACGCGCGCAACGCCGTGTTGATCGCGGGCATGACGCCGTCGGACAGACGAATCCACTGTCGGTCGATGTCAAGGCCGTGCCGTCGGCGCATCCAGCCGATGACGGCGTCGTAGTAGTCATCGGTCGCGTAGTCGTATCCGAATACGTCGTTGCGTGCCGCATCGACGACCGCGTCGACGATCTGCGGTGCCGGGACGAATTCCATATCGGCGACCGACATCGCGATGACGTCGTCGTGCCCCTCGCCGAGCTCGTCCTCGATGAGTCTCCATTTGATCGATGTCGTGTGCCGTCGTTCGGGGCGTGTCTCGAAATCGAACATGGGTCATACTCCTCCATCGTCTCCGGGAAACAGGATGCCGCCGTACGCACCGGTGGGTGTGGTGGTGGTACACGCGGCGCCGTGATACGCCCAGCCTAACGCGGCCGTGTTACGGCTGCGGGCGGAATCGGGAAATTGGAGAAGCCCTTGGGCGCATGCGCGGCCAAGGGCTTGCTGTGCGCGAGACAGGATTCGAACCTGCGACCTGCTGATCCGTAGTCAGCTGCTCTAATCCGCTGGGCTACTCGCGCAGCACCGCTGCATCCGAAGTGACCGACGTTCACACGTCTCCACTGCAACGGCCAAGTGCGCGAGACAGGATTCGAACCTGCGACCTGCTGATCCGTAGTCAGCTGCTCTAATCCGCTGGGCTACTCGCGCATGTTGCTTGTTTTCGGCAACTCGAATAAGATACATCGCTTTCACGGTTTCTACAAATCATCGGCGTGTCGCATATGATGCCTCATATGCGGGCACTTCCGCCATGCGTTATGCGCTGTGCCGTTCGATCCGCAGCGACGGACGCCGTTCGGCGCCGATGATACGCGGGGGGCGCACGCCATCGACGGCGTCGGCGTCGACGATGACCTCGCTCACGCCGTCGTCGCCCGGCACCTCGTACATCGTGTCCTCGAGCGTGCGTTCGATGATCGAGCGCAATCCGCGCGCGCCTGTGCCACGTGTGAGCGATATGTCCGCGATGCGCGCGATCGCGTCGTCGGTAAATGTGAGCGTCACACCGTCGACGGCGAAAAGTCTGCTGTATTGCTTCGTGAGCGCGTTCGCCGGTTTCGTCAGGATGTCCTTGAGGTCGTCGGCGTCGAGTTCGTCGAGCACGGTGACGACGGGCAGACGACCGATGAACTCGGGCAGCAGCCCGAAATCCTCGAGGTCGTCGGCGCACACGCGCGAGAGCAGTTCGGCGCGCTCGTCCCCCGTGTCACGCCATGGCGCGCCGAAGCCGCTCATGTGGCGTCCAAGGCGCGCCGCGACGATGTCGCCGAGGCCGACGAACGCGCCGCCGCATATGAACAGGATGTCGCGCGTGTCGATCTGCACCGTCTGCGCCTCACGGTGCTTGCGCGTGCCATCGACGGGCACATTCGCGACCGTCCCCTCGATGATCTTGAGGAGCGCCTGTTGCACACCCTCACCGGAGACATCACGCGTCATCGACGTGTTCTCGCCGCTTTTGCGCGCGATCTTGTCGATCTCGTCGATGTAGATGATGCCATGGCGCGCGCGTTCGACATCGCCGTCGGCCGCCTGGATGAGGCGTTGGAGCACTGTCTCGACGTCGTCGCCGACATAGCCGGCCTCGGTGAGCGTCGTCGCGTCGACGATGACGAACGGGACCTGCATCGCCTTCGCGAGCGTCTGCGCGAGATAGGTCTTGCCGACACCCGTCGGGCCAAGCATGAGAATGTTCGATTTCGCGACGTCCACGTCGTCGCCGGGATCGATGATGCGCCGCGCGCCCTCGCTCAGCTGCATGTCGCCGTCCGGCGCGCGCCGCGAGCGTCTCGCCTTCTCGATCTGGATGCGTTTGAAATGGTTGTAGACGGCGACGCTCAACGTGCGTTTCGCCGACGTCTGGCCAATGACGTATTCGTCGAGCACGGCGTTGATCTGCGCCGGCTTCGGCAGTTTCATGACTTCGAGCTTCGCGTCCTTCGCCTGTTCGTCGGCGATGATCTCGACGCACAGCGCGACGCATTCGTCGCATATCGCGACGCCGGCGCCCGCGACGAGCCGGTTCACCTCGAGCTCGCTTTTGCCACAGAACGCACACCGTTGTGTGCCGTCGTTGTAGCTGATGACCCGTCCCATGTCCACCACCGTCCGCTGATCCGTGCGCCGCCATGGCGCTCCCGCGCCGCCGTGACCATCATAGCGGCGCCAAACGATTGCCTGCGCCGCACAATGGCGGTGGTGCGCCCCTTCCGGTGATTCGGAAGGGGCGCACCACCGCCTTATGGGTCATATCAGGCGCCGTGGGATTCCCATCGCCACGGCCGCCCATCATGTCAGACCGCGTCCGGGCGCTTCGCGCCACGCGGTTCGAGCACTTCGTCGACGATGCCGTATTCCTTGGCCTCGGCGGCCGTGAGGAACGTGTCGACTTCAATGTCCTTGCGGATGCGTTCGATTGGCTGCCCGGTGTGCTTCGCGAGCGTGTCCTCGAGCCACTGGCGCATGCGCAGCATCTCCTTGGCCTGGATCTCGATCTCGGTCGCCTTGCCGAAGCCCTGGTCGATCGCCGGCTGGTGGATGAGCACACGTGCGTTCGGCAGGATGAGGCGCTTGCCCTTCGTGCCCGCCGCAAGCAGGATCGCCGCCGCGGACGCAGCCTGTCCGAGACATACGGTCTGCACGTCCGGCTGGATGTAGTTCATCGTGTCGTAGATTGCCGTCATCGCCGTCATCGAGCCGCCAGGCGAATTGATGTACATCATGACGTCGCGGTTCGGGTCCATGCTTTCGAGCACGAGCAGCTGTGCCATGATGTCGTCGGCCGTCGTATCGTCCACCTGGACGCCCATGAAGATGATGCGGTCGTCGAAGAGCCTCGTGTATGGATTCTGCCGCTTGTAACCATACGGCGTCTTCTCCTCGAACTCGGGCACGATGTAACGTGCGCTCGGGGCGACGAAGCCGGCCACGCCACGCGGTCCGGCGAGTCGTTCGGCGCGTGCGACGAATTTCGCTTCCTCGGATGCCATGCTCACTCCTTGTCCGTGTTCATCGTGTCGTGCGTCGAGACGAGCTTGTCGACGAAGCCGTATTCGAGCGCCTCCTGTGCGGTGAACCAGTGGTCGTATTCGTTGTCGCGGTAAATCTCCTCGACGGTGTGTCCCGTCTGTTCCGCCGTGAGTTCCGCGAGCGTCTTCTTCATGTTCATGATGAGCTCGGCGCTGATGCGCACGTCGGTCGTCGTGCCGCCGATGCCGCCCGACGGTTGGTGCATGAGCACGCGCGCGTGCGACGTGAGGAACCGCTTGCCCTTCGTGCCGGAGCTCAACAGGAACTGTCCCATCGACGCGCACATGCCGATGCCGACCGTCGCGACGTCCGGTTCGATGAGCTGCATCGTGTCGTAGATCGCCATGCCGGCCGTGATCGAACCGCCCGGGGAATTGATGTAGAGCCAGATGTCGCTCTTCGGATCCTCGGCGGCGAGCATGAGCATCTGCGCGCAGATGCGGTTCGCCATATCGTCCTTGACCTCTTCGCCCATCCAGATGATGCGGTCCTTAAGCAGCCGGTTGAAGATCGGATCGGCGGGGCCCGCCGGCGCCGCGCCGTCGTCCATCGTCGGCGTAAGTAGGGTACTCACGTTGTCTCCTTCATTGGTGTGTCTTGAACAGTCACAGTACTTCGTTCAAACGACGGCGGACCGTTTCTATTCCCGTGCGGCCGCACGCCTGCGCATGCGCACGTGCGCGACGAGCAGTCCTGTACCGACCGATACCGCGCACGCGCACGCGGCCGGGACGTACAGGTTGCTTGGCGCCTCCGTGAGCTCCATGACGAGTGTCATCGCCATGAGCGGTGCGTTCTGTGACGCGGCGAGCAGCGCGCACGCACCGAGCAGCGCGTAGACGCCGATCGAGTTCGTGCCGAACATGAGCAGCCAGACGATGCCGAGCATGCAGCCAAGCGACGAGCCGAGCGCGATGCCTGGCGTGAGCACGCCACCTGAAGCGCCCGCTCGGATCGTCATCAACGTGACGACGGCCTTCGCGAGGAACGAGATGAGCAGGAGCGGGATGTAGACAAGCTCCGCGCGCCCGGAGAACCCCATCTGCGCCGTCGCGCGGCCGTTGCCCATGACCTGCGGTACCCATACCGCGACGAGCGCCGTGACGGCGCCCGCGGCGGGCAACTGCCACAGAATCGCGGCACCTTGCGCCTTGCGCCGTTCCGCCCATTGCGCCCCGGCGCGGAACAACGCGCCGCACAGACCCGCAAGCACGCCGACGACAAGCGCGAACGCGAACAGGTCCGGTGTGAAATGGGCGTCGACGTGGCCGATGACATAGAACGTATGCGTCCCCTTGACGAGTGTCGCGACCCATGCGGCGAGGCTTGAGCACAGCAACGAGAGCGCGACGGTCGCGGCCGTCACGTCCTTGAGCAGGATCTCGACCGCGAAGAACGCGCCCGCGAGCGGCGCGTTGTAGACACCGGCGAGGCCCGCACCCGCGCTTATCGCGATGACGTTCATCAGGTCGTGCGCGTGCAGCCCGGTCCACCGGCATACACGCTGCGCAAGCATCGAGCCGAGCTCGCGCGGTGCGACCTCACGGCCGACCGACAACCCGCAGCCGACGATGACGATCTGCAGCAGCACGTGGCATACCGTCTGCCACACCGGCATGAGCGCGCCCGACACGGCCTGACGGACGGATGGCACGCGCGTCGTACGTGTGCGCAACAGCCACCAAAGCACGGCGGCGACGGTGGCGCCGCCGATGAGCGAGGCCGCGCGTCGCAACGGATGGGTAAGGAACGGGCCGGGCAGTTCGGGGGATTCGACGAAGCCGAGCGCGGCATGTTCGATCGCATACAGCAGCAGCGTGAGCAGGCCAGCGCATACGCCGGTCAAGGCGCCGAGCACGACGACGGATACGACGATCGCGGCGGCGCGCGAGACGATGGGCCGGCGTCCGGGACCGGCGTCGTCGGCGCGCAGCTCGGCCGCCGTGACCTCATCGTTGTCGAAATGCCCTACGGTGACGTTCATGTCCATGCTTTCCATGATGCCTGTCCTCCCGATGTCGGCCGTTTTGCCATAAGCGGATGCCCCGCACCCGCGTACAACGCGGATGCGGGGCATCGGGATGGTCATGCGATGGCGCGCCGCGCCATGACACAGGTGGAATCAGGCTTCGGCCTCGTCACCCGTGTTGAGCGAATCGGCGACGGCTGCCGCCGCTGCGGCCGCGGCGACGGATTCGTCCTCGTCGACCTCGGCGGCCGCGTCATCGGAGCCGAGGAACGCGGACAGGTCGAGCGGTTCGCCGTCGACGGTGAACGTCACGGCGCGCATGCCGGCGAGCAGGCCCTTCGAACGGGCGACTTCCTCGACGGCCGAACCGATCTGGCCGTTGCGCATGATGGCCTGGATGAACTGGTTCGGATCCATGCCGTACTGCTGGGCGATCGAGGCGAGGAAGTTGAAGACATCTGACTGCGAGACCTCGACGTCGAGCTTCTCGGCGAGCGCGTCGAGGACCATCTGGTCCTTGAGCAGCTTGTCGACCTCTTCCTCGGCCTGCTTCTTCTGCTCGTCGGTCGCCTTGTCCTTGTCGGTGCCCATGCTCTGCAGCTGCTGCTCAATCATGTGCGCCTTGACGCCCTTCGGCGCCGGGATGTCAAGTCCGGCCTCGATCGTCTCGATGAACGCATCACGGGCCTTCGTCGCCTGGCGGCCTTCGGCGTCCGCTTCGACGTTCTTGCGGATCTCGTCCTTGAGCTCGTCGAGCGTGTCGAATTCGGAAGCCTCCTGCGCGAAGTCGTCATCGAGTTCGGGGAGCTCCTCGGCCTTGACGGAGTTGACCTTGACCTTGACGATCGCGGTCTCGCCTTCGTGCTCGCCACCTTCGAGCTTCGACTCGAAGGTCGTCTCCTCGCCCGCCGAAAGGCCTTCGAGGGCTTCGTCGAGGCCGTCGAGCATCGTGCCCGAACCGATCTCGTAGCTCACGCCTTCCTGTGAGTCGACGGTCTCACCGTCGATCTGCGCGGTCAGGTCGATGTTCGCGTAGTCGCCCTTCTGTGCCGGGCGGTCGACACCGACAAGCGTCGCGAAGCGCTGGCGCAGCATCTCGAGGCGTTCATTGACGTCATCATCGGAGACCTCGTCCTTCTCGACGGCGATCGTCAGGCCGTCGAGCTCGGGCAGCTCGAAGTCGGGGCGGCGCTCGACGGTCGCCGTGAACTTGAGCTTCGTGTCGTCATCGGCGTTCTCCGGCAGTTCGACGACTTCGATATCCGGCTGGGCCATCGGACGGATGTCCTTCTCCTGAAGGGCTTTGGAGTAGAGGTCCGGGAGCGCCTTGTTCACGGCTTCGCCGGCGACGGCACCGAAGCCGACGCGCTTGTCGACGAGCTTGCCGGGGACATGGCCCTTGCGGAAGCCCGGGACGGTGATCTGCTCGGCGATTTCCTTGCGAGCCTCGTCGAGGTACGGATCGAACTCATCCTGATCGACGGTGATGGTGAGCTTGGCCTTGGTAGGCTCAAGATTCCTGACGCTGATTTTCACGCTTAGCTCCTGAAATGGTTGTACATATGGTCCGCCCGAAGGCAACTTTTACATGATAACGCGAGTCAGCGACGCGTTCAACAGGTCGATCTGCCACCGTCTCGCGCCCTCGTCGCGCAGGAAACGCGCCACGTCACGCGACCGAGGATCGTCGGTCCAGCACAGGTTGCGCAGGATCTGCGGTTTGACGACCATGTCAGGCGGGATGCGCACATCCTCGGCGATCTGGTTGACGGCCGCCCTGCACGCCTGAAGGCGACGGAAGCGCTCGGGATGGTGTTGTTTCCACAGTTTCATCGATTTCGGGGCGTTCGCGCGTTCCTCGGACGTGGGGCCTTGCGGCGGCGCCGGCAGCGCTGATTCCGGCATCTCGAGCGCCTGCTGGATCGTCTCCTTCCATACGCGCGGTTTGACGCGCCGTTGGATCGGCGCGTAGCGTTCGAACATCTTGTCCTGTTCGTTGCCGAGCTGGATGCGTACACGTTCGTTGAGCGAACGGATCGAACGGAATTGGGCCGCATTGTGCGGCTTCCTCTGCGCCGCCTCGATGATCGCCGCGTCCGGGAGCAGCAACGTCGGCGCGATGTCGTATTGCCGCGCGAGCTCGTCACGGCGCTCCCACAGCGCTTTCGCGACGCCGAGCGCGCGGGGCTCGCTGCGCAGGTCGGTGATGTGCGAGATGCGCATCCACGGCACCGGATGCGGCCGCCGTGGGCGCAGGTGCTCGCGCAGCGTGTGGGCGAACTCCTCTTCGGCCCATGCGAGCTTGCCTTGCCTCGCGAGGTCGCGTGTCATGACGTCGTCGAGGTCGATGAGCAGTTCGACGTCAAGCGCCGCATAGCAGCGCAGGTCGCGGGAAAGCGGACGGTACGACCAGTCGGCGGCCGAATGCTCCTTCGCGAGTGTGATGCCGAGGTAATGCCCGGTCACATGGGCGAGTCCGTAGCGGTGCAGCCCGAGCATGCGTGCGGCTATCTCGGTGTCGAACAGGCGCATCGGCCGCAAACCGAGGTCGGCGAAGCCGGGAAGGTCCTGTTTCGCGTCATGCAGGATCCATGTGGCGTCGGCGACCGCTTCGTTGAACATATCCCAATCCACGTCGAGCGCATTGAGCGCGACCGGGTCGAGCAGGCCGATGCCCGCCCCCTCGCGTTTGAACTGGATGAGCCGGTCGCCGTGGCCGTAGCGGTATCCCGAGGCGCGCTCGGCGTCGGCGGCAAGCGGCCCCACGGCGGCGGCGAGGCGTTCGCAGTACCGCATATAGCCGGCGACGGTGTCGATGACGTCCGGCACACCTTCCCGCGGTTGTGTCTGCAGGACCGGCTCAGCGTCCACGTGCGCGCTCCTTCGTTTCATGCGATGTCACATAACGCATGATGCAGCGGAATGCGGACAGCCTTCGTCCGTCGGCGCCTGCCCGGCGGTGCTCAGTACACGCGGAACCCATACGATTCAAACTGCTCGCGCACGCGGTCCTTGCACGCCTTCGAAGGGCCTTTCTGGTCCTCGAGCGGATACGGGATGCGCAACTCGTGCCATTTGGGTCGTCCGAGCTGGTGGAACGGCAGCACGTCGATGTGCTCGACGGCGTCGCCGAAGGACTGGCATATCCTCGCGACCTTGTCGACGTTCTCCTCGTCGTCGGTCAGGCCGGGCACGAGCACGAACCGCACCCAGATCTTCTTGCCGTGCGCGGCGAGGCGCCTGCCGAAGTCGATCGTCGGCTGCAGGATGCCGCCCGTGACGCGTTCGTATGTGTCCGGGTCTCCCGATTTGACGTCGAGGAGGCACAGGTCGATGTCCTCGATCATCTCGTCGGTGTAGTTGCGGTTGAGGAAGCCGGACGTGTCGAGGCAGGTGTGCACCCCCATGCGCTTCGCTTCGCGGAACACGCGCGAGACGAATGCCGGTTGCATCATCGATTCGCCTCCGGAGAACGTGATGCCGCCGCCCGTCGCCTTGAACAGGTCGGCGTAGCGTTCGACCTTCTTGACCATCGCATCGAGGTAGACGGGCTTGCCGTCGCGCATCTTCCATGTGTCGGGGTTCTGGCAGTACTGGCAGCGCAACGGGCAGCCGCTCATGAACACGGTCATGCGTGTGCCCGGCCCATCGACCGACGTGTTGATGTCCCATGAGTGCACGAAGCCGATGTCGCCGGTCTTCAGGGCGCGGATGCGGTCGCGCCTGTCGAGCCCGACAGGGGACTCGAATCCCGAAAGCCCTCCCATGAGCGTCTGGCTCGCGTACTCCTTCGATTCCTTGAGCATGTGCCTCGTCGTTGAGCGGAATGCCGTTTGTTCGTCCATCGGACTCTCCAATCATGTCCTTGCCACACGAAGATGACAAAAGGGCGGGGACAAGCCCCGCCCTTTCCAGCATAGTCCCTGGTGTTCAGGGCCTAGCGACGTGACCGACGGTCACACTCAGTCCTCCACGGCCCCCTGATGGAAGGTGCGGGAGATGACGTCGAGCTGCTGCTCCTTCGTCAGCTTGACGAAGTTGACGGCATAGCCGGAGACGCGCACGGTCAGGTGCGGGTACTTCTCCGGATGCTCGACGGCGTCCTCGAGCTGTTCCTTGCGCAGCACGTTGATGTTCGCATGGTACAGGCCGTGGCCGTTGCCGGCGTCGAGGATGCCGACGAGGTTGTTGATGCGTTCGTCCTCGTCGCGTCCGAGGCCGTCGGGCGTGATCGTGTTCGTCAGCGAGATGCCGTCGAGCGCGTCGTTGTAGTCGATCTTGCCGACCGAGAACATCGACGGCAGCATGCCGTGCGAATCCATGCCGTTCTCCGGGTTCGCACCCGGCGCATACGGCGTGCCCTTGACGTGGCCGGACGGGAACGAACCGGTGTTCTTGCCGTATTCGACGTTCGACGTGATCGTCAGGATCGACTGCGTCGGGACGGCGCCACGGTAGACCGGCAGGCGCTTGACCTGGCCCATGACCGTCGAGACAACCCACTTCGCGATGTCGTCGGCGCGGTCGTCGTCGTTGCCGTAGAGCGGGAATTCGCCTTCCGTGCGGTAGCCGACGATGAGGTCGTCGTCCGCGCCTTCGACGTACTCGAACTCATGGCCCGGCATGTCCTTCGCGTCCTTGTTGGTGATCGGGTAGACCTTCGCGTACTTGCATGCGGACAGCGAGTCGGCCGCGATCGACAGGCCGGACATGCCGCAGCCGAGCGTACGGTAGACCTCACGGTCGTGCAGCGCCATCTCGATCGACTCATACGCGTACTTATCGTGCATGTAGTGGATGATGTTGAGCGCCTCGACATAGGTCTCGGAAAGCCATTCGAGGGCCTTCTCGTAGTTCGCCTTGACCTTCTCGTAGTCGAGGGAGCCATCGGCCTCAGGTG
>Dunbar_p2__coassemble_1335_pt1 | contig 20508 bp, 11 predicted proteins | sample Dunbar_p2__metabat2_high_PE_041 | metagenome-assembled genome bin Dunbar_p2 | reverse complement strand
CGGGAGGTAGTGGTTACGGGAGGTAGTGGTTACGGGAGGTAGTGGTTACGGGAGGCACGCGCGCGTGCCTCCCGTAACCACTACCTCACATCGGTCGGATGGATTGAGTCGGATGATCAGAAAACGAAGTTGTTCGGATCGGCGCCGTTGCGTTTGCCGGTGTCCATCGCGCTGATCTTGTGCATGTCCTCGTCGTCGAGTTCGAAATCGAATACATTGATGTTCTGTTGGATGCGCGTGTTGTGCACCGATTTCGGCAGCACGATCACGCCACGCTGCAGATGCCAGCGGATGACAACCTGCGCCGACGACTTGCCGTACTTTTCGCCGATTTCGAGGAGGCGGTCATCCTTGAGCAGGCCGCTACCGGTACCACCAAGCGGACTCCATGCCTCGACGCCTATGCCGTGCCCATGGCAGTAGTCGATCATGTCCTGGTTCGGGAACGTGGGGGACGACTCAATCTGGTCGACGGCCGGTTTGACATCCGTGTTCGACAACAGTTCGTCGAGGTGGTTCTTCGCGAAATTGCTTACGCCGATGGCACGTGCACGTCCGCTCCTGTAGATTTCCTGAAGCGCGCCCCATGCGTCCTGCCAACCTTCCGCAGGCCAGTGGATGAGATAGAGGTCGACATAGTCGGTGTCGAGGCGTTCGAGGCTTTCTTCGAACGCCTCCATCGTGCGGTGTTTGCGGATGTCCTCGTTCCACAGCTTCGTCGTGATGAATACGTCTTCACGTGGCACGCCGCTTGTCTTGACCGCTTCGCCGACCGACTGTTCGTTGCCGTAGATGCTCGCCGTGTCCATATGACGGTAGCCGCATTCGAGCGCCGCATGCACGGCGTCGATTGTCGTCTGTCCGCCCGGTGTCTGGAAGACGCCGAGGCCGACTTGTGGAATGAGCACGTCGTTGTTGAGTACGATGTCATGTCCTGTGGGTTTCACGATTCCTCGATTCCTCGTATGTCGTATGCCGCGAATGGGCGGTTGCACAGGTGCCGTCCCGATGCTCCCCGTACCGTCGCAATCAAGTATGCAAGTCGTTTGCATCATAGACATTGTGCGCATCGGCGACGTCGCGTGGTGACGATGGACGCGGAACGTGAAGACGGACCGTTGTGCCTAATCCTAAGCGTCGATCATCGATGCCGTATGCTGAATAAGCGGTGCGAGGAACCCGGGAATGTAGGAAGGGAAGGGAGGCATTCTCGGTAGCGTCATCGGTAGCAGCGAATGATTACTGGAGGCGGCGGGAGGAACGGGCAAGTTGGTTGACGGATGCGTGAGGTGTCGGCATATGGTCGCGCATCGGCGGTGAAAAAAGATGTGCGGCTACCCGTTGTTGCCGGATGGCCGCACACCTACGACTCGCGGAAGAGGTCCGTTCGCGGCTTGTTCCTTGTGGGAACCGTGGACGATGACTTCGTTCCGTTGACGTTGTTCCGTCTTTTTGTTCACGAACAAAGTGAAGATTGTGTCATCACTTTGTTCGCTTGTCGCTGAATCACATGATGCCATATTGTGGCGTGCGTCACATGATTTGCTCACATATTGAACACACGTACCGCAATGATCGCGAGGATCGCCGCCACGATGCATATGCAGAATACCCAATCGCGCATATGCATCCTGAGAGGATGCCACAGTGTACGCCGCACTCCTTCCTGATAACAGCGGGCGTCGAGCGCGAGCGCGAGATTGTCGGCGTGACGTATTGCACCGGCGAATACGGGGATGACGATCGCACACATCGCGCGCACGCGTTGCGGCAGCGTGCCGGATTCGATGGATCCGCCACGTGCCGCCTGCGCGTCGCGGATCGAGACCGCTTCGGTGACGAGTGTCGGAAGGAAGCGTAGCGAAAGCGACAGTACGAGGCAGATCTCCTGCACGTGGATCCACCGTCGTAACGGATGCAGCATCCGTTCGAACGCGTTCGACATCGCTGTGGGTGTAGTGGTGAGCAGGACGACCGCACCGAGGATGATGACGAACGCAAATCGCAGCATGTACAGCAGCGCGATGTGTATGCCTCCCGTTGTGATCGCCCAACCACCGATATGCACCAAAGGGGTGCCGTCATGCACGACGGCGAGGTTCAATAGGCCGGTGACGGCGAACAGGATGAGGAACACACGCACCGAGGACAGCAGCCGTCGCAGACCGATGCGGCTTGCGCATGCGATGACGCCTGTGGCGATGCCTCCGATAAGGAGCTGTGGCCAGGATGACATTGCGAATGCCGAGAACATGAGCGCGAGGATGCCGAGCATCTTCGCACGGGGGTCGAGTGAGGCAATCCACGAATAGTGCGGATCGCTCATCGACATGGTCTCGTGTGCCGCGGCCTGCGGCCTGCTGCTGGTGTCGGCCAGACTGTTACCGGTAGCGCGCGTATCGCTATCGGTAGTATGCGTACTGCTGCGGGTGGCATTCGTGTTACCGGTGGCATTCGTGTTACCGGTGGCAGTCGTGTTACCGGCAGTGGTCGCGCTACGGGTGCCATTCGTGCTGTCGGCAGCGTTCATGTTGTTACCGGTGGTGGTCGCGCTACCGGTAACAACATGAACGCTGCTCTTTGCGGTTGGTGAGGATGTGCTACCGGTAGCGCGATTGGCATTCGTGGAGCTGTGTGTGGATGGATGGGCGTTGCCGGGGAAATCGACGATGCTGTCGGCGAGTGTGTGCGCCATCGCCAGGTCATGGGTGATCATGACGATCGTGACGCCTTGGTCATGCAGTCTGCGGATGATGCCACGAATACGTGCGCATGCCGTTTCATCGAGAGAGGCGGTTGGTTCATCCATGACGAGGACGTTTGGGTGGCATGCGAGCACGCCGGCAATTGCGACGAGTCGTTGCTGGCCGCCCGAAAGCGTGAACGGGTCGCGGTCCGCCAAGTGCCCGGCGCCTACAATGTGCAGCGCATCCTCCACGCGATGTTGTGTCTCCTCCTCGTCCAGTCCTTGATTGCGTGGCCCATACGCGACATCCTGGGCGACCGTCGGCGCGAAGAGCTGACGTTCCGGATGTTGCATGATGAAGCCGAGACTGCGCCGAAGGGTTGCACGTTCCTTTCTGTTCGCTTTCGTGAGCGTGACACCATCGACCGTGATCGTTCCTGAATCCGGTTTCAACAATGCGCACAGCAGTTTCGCGAACGTTGTTTTCCCTGACCCGTTCCTACCTACGATCGCCATCGTGGAGCCGCGTGCCACCCGTAACGAATAGTCGTCAAGTATAGGGGTGGCGTCCCCGGGGTAGGCGAAAGTCACATGATCGAATCTGACCGCATCCGGTAACGTCCCGCGCACTGTTGTGGACACGTTGGTCTGTGGTACCGGTGGTACGGTTGCATCCGGGGATGCTGCCGGTAGTGCATCGTCTACTTGCGCTGCCGGTAGTGCATCGTTTGGCGATGTTATCGGTAGCGCATTGTCGGGGCACACTGACGGCGTCATCGTGGATGGCGGGTGGGACGCGTCGTCGACCGGTTCGTCGGAGAGGATGCGCCCATGTTCCAGGCGGATGATACGGGTCGCATGGGCGAGTTCCTCGGCGCTGTGCGTCACGATGATGATCGATGTGCCGCGCGACTGGATGTCGTCGAGTGCGGCAAGCACGTCGGCGCGGGCGTCAGGATCGAGCATCGCGGTCGGTTCGTCGAGGATAAGCAGACGCGAATGCATCGCGAGCATCCCCGCGATTGCCACCCGTTGCTGTTGGCCGCCCGACAGATTCGCGGGATTCGCGTCTGCGAACGTGGTCATGCCGACGGTGGCGAGTGCATCGTGCACACGTTCGCCAATTTGTGCACGCGGCGTCGCGAGATTCTCCGGGCCGAACGCGACGTCTTCGCAGACGACTGTCGTGACGATCTGGTCCTCGGGATTCTGGAACACGATGCCGATGTCGCGGCGCGCGCGGCGGTATGCATCCGCGCGCGCGCCTTCGGCGTCGTCGAACACCAGTTCGCCGGCGAGCTCGACAGTGCCGGCATCCGGCGCGGTAAGCCCCGCGGTCAGCAAAGCCAACGTCGACTTGCCTGAACCATTCGCGCCGACGAGCGCGATGCGCTCTCCTTCGCGAACGCAAAAGCCGATGCCGTCAAGCGCCCACGTCTCGCCACCGTCGTAACTGAAACGCACATCGCGCATCTCGACGATGGAATGTGCGGCGTCGCTCATGCCTGACCCCGGTTGAGGAGTGTGGAAACCGGCTTGTATATGAGGAATGTGATGACGCCGTTGAGCACGAATTTGATGATGTTGAACGGCAAGAGCACAGGCACGATGAGTGCCGCCACCTGTTGCATCGTCATATGCGCGTACATCGGTGTGATGACAAGGTTGGCAGCGAGCACGACGACGAGCGCGATGACGGAGCCGACAAGGATGCCGATGAATGCGGACATGCGCGAGCGACGGCGGCGGTAGATCAGCGCCGCCGGTACGGAAAGCGCGAGCGCGACGAGCACGGCCATGAGCGTTCCCCACGGATTCGTGAACAGATGGGGAAGGAAACCGAGGACGCTGACGATGGCGGCCGCCGACGGGCCGAACGCGAAGCCGGCGACGAGGCAGACGACGCCGGACGGGTCGTACTTGAGCCATGGCGCCGCGGGCATGAGCGGGAATTCGATGAAGCTGAGCGCCATCGCGAGCGCGACGAACAATGCGTACATCGCGATGCGCCGTGTCGACCATCGTCCGCGGTCACCTACACCGGTCGAATGCGCATTGTCGGGGCGGCGGTTGCGCAACGTCGAGGATGCCGGCGATCGATGCATGTCCGCGGTGGTGCTACCGGTAGTGTTTTCGTTTTCGTTATCGGTAGCGGTCGCGTTATCGGTTGCAGTAGTGGTGCTACCGGTGGTGGTGTGCGAATTGGTATCGGAACCGCTGCCGTCAGCGGTGGGATTGCCGCCTATACCAGTGCCGCCTGTGGTGTCGTTTGTGCCGGTGGTGGCGTCGGAGGGTATGGTTGTGCCATTGGATGTGCTCATCGTGAGCTCCGTTTCTTTCGTCCGGACTATGACCGTTGGCTTCGGAATCCGACCGAGATCCACCGCTTGCGCGGGTTGCGGGCTTCGTCGTAGGCGCATCGTGTGCGCGACGCTACCGCCAGTAAGGAATTGCACCTTCCCTGAAACTTACGTTCCCATCTGTATACGATGGGCAGGATAAATCAGCATCCCGTACATGCCACACACAGACGCACAGTCGGCGATTGCAGGTCCGACATAGGGAAAACGATGGCAGTAAAAAACGCGGCATCACAAAGGTCTCGCGAATGGCCGCACAGGAACAATCGTTTTCAAAAAAGTCGTTCCAAAATGTGAATACTTTGCGAAACATGAATATTTAGCGGATGAACTAATATATCATGGTGATAGTGGCCGGCCATTCGACGGATGCATGGCGTATCCTGCGGCCGCCCCATGAAGGTAAAGCACAGGGTGATTCCTGGACATGGTAAGGAAGGTTGACGATGATTGATACCGCACAGGCGTTCGGCGTGGACATTGGAGGATCGGGCATCAAGGCCGCACCGGTCAATCTTGAGAAGGGCGAGTTCGCGGAGCCGCGTCTGAAGATCCTCACACCGGAACATTCGACCCCGAAGGCCGTCGGAGACATCGTCCGCCAGCAGCTCGAGCATTTCGAAGTGCCCGAGGACGTCCCGGTCGGTATCGCGTTCCCGGCGCCGATCAAGCCCGGGCAGAAGCTTGATTACATGGCGAACCTCGACCAGTCCTGGATCGGTGTGGATGTCACCGAAGTCTTCTCCGAAGCGTGCGGTCGCCCCGTGACCGTCGTCAACGACGCGGACGCCGCGGGCGTCGCCGAGCAGCGTTTTGGCGCCGCCGCGGGTCAGGAAGGCCTCGTCATCGCGACGACGCTCGGCACCGGCATCGGCACCGCCCTCATCTACGACGGCGTGCTTATTCCGAACACCGAACTCGGCCACATCCAGCTGCCGAAGGGCAAGGGCGACGCCGAGAAGTACGCGGCGTCCTCGGTGCGCGAAAAGCTTGACATGGGCTACAAGAAGTGGGCGAAACGCCTCACGAAGTACTACAGCCTCATGGAACTGTATTTCAGCCCGCAGCTGTTCGTCGTCGGCGGTGGTGTGAGCCGTGTGTCGGAGAAGTTCCTTCCGTACATCGACATCAAGACGCCGATCGTCGCCGCGAAACTGCACAACGAGGCGGGCATCATTGGCGCCGCGTACCATGCGAGCACGCAGATGCACAAGAACGATTGAACCATCCGTGCGAACGGAAAACGGGCGGCCGCCGGTACGATGTTCCGGCGGCCGCCTTTGTCGTTGACGATGGTGGTGGCTGATGGTGTCGTGCGCGCATTGTGTGGAGTGTGGAATGAGGTGCGTGGATTCATTCAATGGTCGGGGAGGGAAAAAAAGATGGGTGGGCCGATAGGGGAATGGAAGAAGAGGACGCGAGGGGGAAAAAAGGGGACGGGACAGGAGTGGGGTCGTGGAAGCCGTCTTGTGCTGGCGAAGGTGTCGTGATGCGCGTAGATTGGTATCGTGCGTTTTTCCCACAGAGTAGACATCGACGAACCCAATCCGATCGCGAAGGCCGAAGCCGCGCTCAAAGCCCAGGGCGTGCGGCTGCGTGCGCTCAACGATTCGAATCCGACGAGGCATGGTCTTGCGCCGTCATCGTTACCGGAGGCATATGCCGCAGATCCGCGGGGGCAACGGTATGCGCGCGAGGCGATAGCCGCATACATCAACGCCTCCGTGAATGCTGCCGGTAGTGGTGCCATTACTGGCACCAGTGGCCATGATGACGTTACCGGTAGCGGAGATGTTACCAGTAACGGTGGTGGCGATGATATTAGCGGCGACGAGATGCTTACCGGCAGTAGTGGGATCGATGACAGTACCGGTGGTGATGGCGGCAACGCCAACGGTGGTGAGAGTGCAGCCCGTAACAATGCGGCCCATAGTGGTGACACTACCGGTAACGGTGCTGCCACCTGCAATCGTGCAAACGGTGACAGTAGCGGTGCGGCCTATAACGGTGCCCTAGGTGACGAGGGACCTACCAGTGGCATGGGTGCTGCCCGTAACAATGCCGCCCGTGATGGGGATGCTGCCTGCGGCAGTGCTGCCGGTAGCGGTGGGGCTGGGGCAGAGGCGACGGCGCAGGATGTGTATCTGCTCAGTTCCACGTCGCAGGCCTATGCGTGGCTCATGAAACTGCTGTGTGACGCAGGGGATGCGATCCTCGCGCCGAAGCCGGGGTATCCGCTCATCGAATCGATCGCGCGCCTCGAATGCGTTAAGACACAGTGCTACCAGTTGCGTTTCGATGGATCGTGGTTCATCGACGTGCCGCAGATCGCACGCATGCTCGACGAGGACACGGCGCGCCGCATACGCGCCCTCGTCGTCATCAACCCGAACAATCCAACCGGCTCCTACGTCAAACCATCGGAGCGTGAGGCGCTTGTCGAGTTGTGCATCCGGTACGGGATCGCGATCATCGCGGATGAGGTGTTCTTCGACTATCCGTTGGAGCCGTTCGCCGGCAACCGTAGGTTCTCGGGGGAGTCACGTGTGCTCACGTTCGCACTCGACGGGTTTTCGAAGACACTGGCGGCGCCGCATGCGAAGGTCGGTTGGATACGCGTGAGCGGCCCTGCGGCCGATGTGCGCGAGGCACGGCGCCGCCTTGACGTCATCGCCGACGATTTCCTGCCGATGAGCGAGTTCGTCGCGCGTGAAGTGCCCGGCATGCTGCGTGAGGCGCCACGCCAGCTCGCCGCCGTCGGCGAGCGCGTGCGCGCCAACCTCGCCGTGTTGCATCGGATGCTCGATGCCGACGTCCTTGGCGTCGTCGACGTCCTGCGCGCGGAGGGCGGTTGGAACGTGCTGTTGCGCTTCCCGGGCGTCATCGACGAGAACGACCTTGTGCTCTCGATGATCGATACCGCCCGTACGAGTGGGCAACCCGGTTATTTCTTTGACATGACGTCGAACGGGTATTTGGCGATCTCATTGCTGCCGGTAACGGGAATATTCGAGGAGCATGTGCGCATCGTGCTCGACGCCGTGCGTCAGCGGCTCGACAACCGCTGATATTTGCTGCGGATGAGTTGTGTGTAGAACGCGGCCGCATGCTCCGGGGAACCATCGAACACGACGCGTGTGTCGTCCATGACGAGTGTGCGTCGGATCATGTACTGTTCCTCGGTGACGAGGTCGACATCGTGCGTCGTGAACACGACCGGCTTGCCATAGCGGAACAGCCGTTGCGCGACGTGTGCGGAACTGATCTCGTCAAGTCCACGCGTCGGTTCGTCGGCGACGAGCATCGCGGGCAGATGGCAGCAGGCCACCGCCATCGCGAGTAGGTGCACACGTTCGCCGTCGAGTGCGTCGAGCTGCATATGCCGCACTTCGTTGAGGTCGAATTTCGTGAGCAGGTCGCCGATGCGCGCGGCGCGTTCGACGGGTGGCACATGGTGCCTGCCGAGATAGTCGTTGAGCGCGTCCTCGACCGATTTCGCACGTTGGAAGTGCGTACGCACATGGTCGAGGCTCACATAACCGATCGCCGATTCGATGACCGGCCGACCATCGCGCGTCGCGAGTGCACGCACGTCGCCGTCGACGATGTAGTCGACCGCGCCCGTCGTCGGTGACGTGCGCGCGCCAAGCATGCGGATGAGCGTCGATTTTCCCGCTCCGTTGAGCCCGATGACCGCGACGTTGCCGCCGTCGTGCGCGATGCGCAGGTCTGCCGGGGCGCAGCCGACCGCACCATCCTCATAGACGTAGCCTGCGCCATGCATCTCGATATCGACGGTCTCGGCCGGTGACCAGCGGTGGCGGGAGGGGAACAACGAATCGAAAACGCTCATACCGCCATTGTATCCACGCACCCTATCCGCTCTTGGCGCACGCCGCTCACAGCAGTGCGCACCAGGAACGCACACGGTGGAAGAGTGCGGGGTCGTTCGCGATGAGCATGTCGTCACGTCCGACGACGAACATCGACATGACGGCGACGACAATCGCGAAACACACGACGACCGTGACCAGGGCGCGTGTCCACGGCCACTTTCGCATCATGAGCGCAGTGACCGGTATCGCCGCAATCATGAACAACCATCCGAAATCGGCGATGTACCGCCATCCGAAGCCGCCGACGTACGCGTCGAAGACGACAAGTGCGAGCGCGAGCGTGAGCGCCATGGCAAGCGTGGGCCACCATGCGCCGAACCGGCGGCGCATCGCCGGCCATGGGATCGCGAACGCGCATGCGGCGAGCGGCATGAGCGCGAACAGGCCTCCGACGCATGGTTCGGTGAACGACCAACGTGGCAGTGGTGTTGGCGACAGCGCGAGGAACGGGAACGTGTCCGTGAAGCGCAATGGGAGGAACAGGTAGTACAGGACCGTGAGCGGCATGTTCGCGGCGGGCGTGTGGAACGTCGTCATATCGGTCACGGTGAGCTGGTAGGCGTTGCCGAAATCGAACAGCGAACCGAAACGCATATGGTTGTAGGCAAGGATGGGCACCGCCACGACGAGTGCGGGAACGCACAGCGCGGCGATGAGCCGGCCGGCGGACCGCGCGTCATGCGCGCGCACGCGGCGGACGGCGTCGGGCGCGAACAGCGGGATCGCGAACAGCGCGGTGCATGCGAACGTCGGGCGGCAGCCGAGCGTTGCGGCGATGCACAACGCGCCCCCTGCGGCGCGCGGCACCGACGTGACCGTCAATGCCCGTGGGCGCGGGCCGCCATCGGCACGCACGGCGCCGAGCCACAGCCACAGGCCGAGCGTCGCGAGCAGGAGCGCCGATGAGAACGGAATCGAATAGAAGTTCGTACGGAACCACAGATACGGCAGGTTCGCGCCGAGCATGACCATGCAGCACAGCAGGATGACGGCGGCGAGCGACGTACGCGGGACGAGGCGGTCGATGAGGCGGATGACGAGCAGGCACATGACGACGCTCACGGCGCCCATGAGCCACAATTGCGCGCATGTCGCCGGCAGCATGATGCCACCGGGGATGAGCCACGACGTGACGGCGCGGAACGGCACGAACAGCAGGAGGGCGGGCAGGACGCCGAAATACGCATACCACCTTCCGTCATGGAACGCGTAATCCCAGTAGATGGGACTTGTACCGTCCGCGAGCAGACGTGAGCGTTCGGCGACGTCGTACGGGTTCGCCGCATGCGCGAGCGCATCGGGGACTGGAAGGTCGAGCGATGTACGGCCTGCGAGCAATGCGTCGGCGAGGTGGCCGTACTGGTCGAAATCGAAGGTGTATCCGCCGTCCTCATGGAAGGCGAGCGGCTGCGCATAGGAGATGACCGCGACGCTGCGCGCGACGACGAACACGCCGAGCGCGCCGGCGGCGGCGGCGAATGCGAGGCGTTGGCGCCGGCTTGATGTGTCGAGCGTGATCGTCCACAACCCTGTTGCCGGCAGCAGCAGGATGATGAACGCGGCCGCCGCGAGCATCGTCGCGATGCGCGCCCAATCGATCGAGAACGGCACACGCACGTTCGCACGGAAGTTCTCGATCGGCACAAGCGTGCCGCGCGGCTCCTCGATCCATATGCGCACGAGACCGTGTGCGGGTGCCTTGAAGTACAGCGAGGACGGCTCCGACGGGCTTACGACCGCGGACACGCCCCCGGACGCGCCATCCATGGCGTTCACGCGCAGATGGACGGTCGAGACGACATCATCGCCGCGTGCACCCTCCAACGCCGCCGTGACATGCGCCGCCGACGTCGCGTCGGCGCGCCAGTACGGGCTGCTGCCATCCGCGACCACTTCGACGTACGCGTGCGCGGGGTCGCGCACTTCGAGCAGACCCTGCGCGGTGCGCGTCACTCCCGGTCCGAGTGCGTTGTTCGCCGACGCCGAATCGGTCGACGCCCCGATCGAACGCCAATGCGCGAGATTGCACACGATGCATTCGACGATGAAGACGAGCGCGAGCGCGATGAGCACGGCGCGCGCGACGCGCAGCGGACGCGAACGGTTGACGCAGGATTTCACAGCCTTTATTCTAACGGCACCTTGGCTATCGGCGAGAACGTTGTACATTAATTCCTATGGCACAACGGCATGGAGCGCGAGAACGGCGAGGGCGGAACGGGACACATCGGACACAGGAGCGCCGCCCGGGGGAGGCCGCCATTGCCGACACGCTCACACGCACGTCACGTGCGTTGCGCGCGGCGCTGCATTGGAGCGCCGACGCCACACCGGACACCTACCGTGTGGGCGCGTTCGCGCGCAGGCATGTGTTCGTCGATTTCCCGATGGAACGGCACAACGCCGACCCTGGATGGCTGCAGATCCCCGGTACGCGGACGTTCGCGCTTGGCTTGTTCGTCGATCGTTCCCATTTCATGCAGCTCGCGCTCGCCGACGACCGCGGGCGCGTGTTCGCGACGGGTGATCCGCACGCGGACCTGCAGCTGCTCGACCCTTCACTCATCTTCGACGTCGACAAGGCGCGCGCATTCGATGCCCCATTCGACAACGCGGACGGTGCGGACAACATCGACGGTGCCGATGGCGCGCGCGCACGTCGTGCACACCGCACACCCGCGGTGAAACGCGGACGGATCACGGCCATTACCGACGTATCCGACGACATCATCGTCGGACGGTGGTCGAAGGTGCGCGACTCCTATGCGCTCGAATCGACACGTGCGATGCTCCCGGACGCGTTGCGCAGCGGATTGGGCTACCGTGACCTTGTGACGGTCGCGTTCTTCGCATGCTATCTGCAACCGCATATGCAAGGCCGTCTCATCCCCTTTGGCATCGGTGACCTTGCAAGGCGGCTGTCAAGGCAGGCGCCATTGAGCGCGATCCGCATGGCCGTGCGCGACGAGGAGGAGACAAGGATGCGTGGCATGCGTGTCTCCGGACTCGAGGAGTTCGCGACACGCCTCATGCGCGAGGCGGGCGCGTTCGACGACATACCGGGACTGCAGCCCGAGCATGGCGCGGAGCCGATGCATACGTTGCGTTCGCCGTATTCAGGCAACTATTTCCTGACATGGGATACGCCGATGCCGTTCGACGCCGCGCTCACCTCACTCAAGATCGAAGGCAACCTCAACCGTATCGCTGCGTTGCGCGCATGGCTCGACGCGAACGCGGCGCGCGGCGCGCAGCCAACCGAGGAGACCGCCTCCGCCGCCGAGGTCGCGTTCGCCGACCGCGCGTTCCTGCGCAATCCAGCGCTCGTCGCGTTCGACGGCGTGTGCGACGCGACGATGTTCGACGACGAAGGCTTCGGCGTCGTCAACGATTTCCCCGCGGTCGCGCAGGCGGTTGTGCATGCGCTCGCGGCGAGGTATCCCGATCCCGTATCCGGAGACGGTACGGTGACGCACAGTGAATGGATCGCGCGGCAGGCGATTGCGCGGCTCATCCGCACGATACGCCTGCCGTACCGGTTCGACTGCGACATGCGCATGGACATCGAACGTGGCGCGGCCGCGCTCGCGTTCACGACGGCCGGTCCCGCGCTCATGCCGCACAAGACATACGACGTCGAACATGGCGATTGGGAGACGTTGGACGACGCGCAGCGCGCGCGCATGAGCGCCCGCTACAACCTGCGCGTTGGCCTCATCATCGCGGCCCTCATGTTCGGCGTTGACGAACGGATCGACGAAGTCGCCATCCGCATCGATTCGATCGGTCTGGAGGAGGCGATCGCGGAACAGGACAACGTCATCCGTTCGACGATAAGCGACGCACTCAACGCGTTCGAACGACTCAGCGACATCGTCTACGACAGGCCCGGCGACAAATCCGATCCGAAGGACGGCGACCGCCACGGCAACCCGACACGCATCATCGCATCCGCGTCTCCACTCGACCCGACGCGCGCGGACGACGACGTGCTCACGGATGGTGATATGGACACGGGCACGGCGCACGACGAGGACTTCGACGCGCTCATGCGCGGCGACGGCATCGACGAAGTGACGTTCGCGTTCGACGACATCCATCCCGAACCGCATCCGGCGGCGTTCGACGACGCTGCCGACGCGGACGATGCGGACGAGGAAGCACGCGCAAACGGCGATGGTATGCATACGGCGGCGCCATCCGTAGATGCAATCGAACGGCTCCGTCAAGGACCGACGATGCGTGCGATGACGACCGTCACGTTCAACCGTGGCCAGTTCCTCGCACGTCTCAACGACGTCGGCCTCGCCCGTCCAATCGACACGTACCGGATGTTCGACGCGGCGCTCGCGCTCGACGAGGAAGGCGCGCTCACACCCATCGAACCGGGATTCTCGATATCGGATGCACACTTCTCGCCCACGGGTGCACAGGACACGCCCGAAGAGCATGACAGGACGCTCGACCCAGGGGCTGCACGCGTGCTCGGAACCGACGACACGTTCGGACTCGCGATCCAACGTGACGACCTCATCAGCAACGCCGTATCCCATTTCCATGCACTCGCGTCGGACAACCACATCGCATCCGCCGAAAAAGCACAACGCGCGATGGCGCTCATCGAACGCATCGGCGACCCCGAACTGCTCAACCATGCGACCGACATCACATCGGCGCTCATCGACGGCAACGACACGCCCGACTTCACATCGACGCTCCTCAAGGAACTCGACGACGCGCGGCTCAAAGCGCGCGACCTCGTGTTCTCAGGACAGGCGAGGCAGGCAATCGACGGCATCAGCCAAGCCGTCGAGGCACTCGACGACGTCTACCGCGGCATCGACGGCGTGCCACGGTTCTTCAACTCATACGCCGACCGCATCGTCTACAACCGGCTGTTCGCACTACCTGACGAACGCACCGTGCTCATCCCGGACGCGCTCTTCTACGCACACCTCGAACTCGCGGACGCGCTCGCCCAGTTCGACGGCCCCGAAGCGGCGCTCGCCCATCTCAACGCGCTCGTCTCCTACGCGCCATCCTATGCGCTCACGCACCTCAAACTCGCGATCCAGCTCGCACAGAACGAGGATTGGGATTCGGCGAAGGCGGCGTGCCTCAACGCGTTGCGCGTCTCGCTTGACCGTGGAGACGCGTCCTACGCCTACTACCGCCTCGCGCAGGCGGCGTGGATGCACGATGAATTCGATGTCGCGTACGCCGCATACATGCTCAGTGGGGCGATCGGCGGCGACGCGACACCGACGCGCATGAACGAGATGAACGAAGTCCAAGCGCGTGCGGCGTCGCAATGCATCCATCTGCCCGTCACGCTCGAGGACGCGACGCGCACACTCGACGCACACGACATTCCGGTATGGCCGCGCACCGAAGTCGCACCAATCGTGCTCGACGCGGCGCGCGTATGCGTCGACCGTGCGATGTTCGTGCCCGCGCGCACCCTCGCCGTCGCCGCGATGCGCCTCGTCGGCGACGAGAACGACGCCGTGCAGATGCAGTTCCTGCGCTCGCTGAGCGCGTAAGGTGACCGAGGCTCGGCGGCGCGGCGAGGGCGTATCGCCGATATATTAAGTAAGGACGTCGGCGGCACAGTGGTTTTTGGTACGGCAACAGCTGTGACGCCTGTGGCACAATGAGAAAGGTGCGGGACATGGATGCAGGTCGGCGGACGACGCAGGAGGCGGGCGCGAAGGACACAATCGGCACGGACGCGTGGATTGACGCGCTGAAGTACGACGACAACGACGCGATGGAGCTCGACGACCTCGACGTCGACACGTTGACGGCCGAACAGGCGGCGCGGCTGTGGTCGAGGATCGCGGCATGGACGGAGACCGACCAGATGGCCTACTATGTGGACGACGCGCCCGTCTCGTCCGATGCCGCCTACGACGCACGCCTGCGCTGCCTGCAGCGGCTTGAGGCCGCGTTCCCACAACTGGATTCGCCGCAGTCGCCGACAAGGCGCGTCGGAGGTACGTTCTCGAATGAGTTCGCGTCGGTCCGGCATCCGTCGCGCATGATGAGCCTCGACGATGTGTTCTCGTACGAGGAGCTGCGCGCATGGTACGACGGTGTGCGCAACGCGCTCGAATGGCCCGAAGGCAAACCGTTGCCGATGACATGCGAGATCAAGATCGACGGCCTCGCGCTCAACCTCATCTACCGCAACGGCGTGCTCACCCAAGGGCTCACACGAGGCGACGGCGTGACTGGCGAGGACATCACGATGAACGTGCGCACATTCCAGACGATTCCCGCGACACTCGGCGGCCCGGAAGGCGACATCCCCGAACTCGTCGAGATCCGTGGCGAGGTGTTCATGCGCTGGGATGATTTCCACGCACTCAACGAACGCCAGGAGGACGAAGGCAAGACGCCGTTCGCCAACCCCCGCAACGCCGCGGCCGGTTCGCTGCGCCAGAAGGACCCGCGCATCACTGCGAGCCGCCATCTGAGCTTCTATGCGCATGGCCTCGGCGAACTCGTCTGGGGGCCAGGCAAGCCTGTTGACGTTGTCGACGAGGTGCACGACCAGTCCGAAGCGTACGAACTGTACCACCGCTGGGGTGTGCCGATCTCACCGCACACACGTGAAGTGACGAACTTCGATGAGATCATCGCGATGATCGAATATTACGGCGAGCACCGGTACGACATCGAGCATGCACTCGACGGCATCGTCGTCAAAGTCGATGACCTCGCATTGCAGCGCCGCCTCGGCGCGACGTCGCGCGCGCCACGTTGGGCGATTGCATACAAATATCCACCGGAGGAAGTGAACACGGAACTGCTCGACATCATCGTGCAGGTCGGACGGACCGGACGCGTCACCCCCGTCGCGATCCTCAAACCCGTCTACGTCGCCGGTTCGACCGTCTCACGCACGACACTGCACAACGGCTACGAAGTCAAACGCAAAGGCATCCTCATCGGCGACACCGTCGTCGTGCGCAAGGCCGGCGACGTCATCCCCGAACTCGTCGGGCCGGTCCTCGCGCGCCGTGAAGGGCGTGAAGACAAACTGCGCGAATTCCATATGCCGACGCATTGCCCATCATGTGGCACATTGTTGCGGCCGATGAAGGAAGGGGACAAGGACCTGCGTTGCCCGAACGCGCAATCATGCCCCGCGCAGCTGACGGAACGCATCATCAACCTCGCCTCGCGCAAGGCGTTCGACATCGAACACCTCGGCGAACAGAGCGCGATCGCGCTCACGAACCCGGAGGACAACCGGCCTGACACAGTCGAGGCGTACGCGCCCGGCATAACCGAACTGCGCGTCAAACCGGGCGATGAGCCTGAGCCATACATCGCCCCCGAGGGGCTCGCATTGCCCGAGGCGCAGCGGCCTGTGCTCACGAGCGAGGCGGACGTGTTCGGCATCGACGCGCGCGCACTCAAGGATGTGCGCGTATGGCGTGAGGCGCCGATCATCGAAATCGGCGAACGCATCGACGAGAACGGCAAAAAGCACAAGGTGCGCAAACGCATCGGCGGCTCCGGACTGTGGCACCAAGTGCCGGCGTTCTGGACGGCGCCGACGAAGGCGAGCGACGCGAAACCGGTGCCGGGGGATGGCGTCGTCATCGCTGTCGACGAGCGCACAGGACGTGACATCTATGTGTGTCCCGCCGAGAACACGCGCAAGATGCTCGACGAAATCGACAAGGCGAAGCACACGGACCTCGACAGGGTACTCGTCGCGTTGTCGATACGGCGTCTCGGGCCGCCCACAGCACGGCTCATCGCGCAGCATTTCGGCACACTCGACGCGGTTGCCGACGCGAGCGTCGACGACCTTGTGCAGATTGACGGCATCGGCCCGGAAATCGCCGAATCGGTCGTCGCATGGTTCGCCGAGGCGAAAGACCCGACGAGCTGGCGTGGACGCGTGCTCGACGCGTGGAAGAAGGCCGGCGTCGGCATGGAAGCGGACCGGAGCGATCTGCCACAGACGCTCGCGGGACAGACCGTCGTCGTGACCGGATCGCTCGAAACCTACTCGCGTGACTCGGCGAAGGAGGCGATCATGGAACGCGGCGGACGCGCAGCCGGATCCGTGAGCACAAAGACGGACTGGGTCGTCGTCGGCGCGAACGCGGGGTCGAAGGCGACAAAGGCGGAGGAACTCGGCATCCCGATGATCGACGAGGCACAATTCGACGAACTGCTCGAAACAGGCACCGTCGTCGGCGTCGCCGCTGCGAACGCCAGCGAACGCAGTGTGTCTGCGGAAGCGTGACGCCGGTCCGCCTTGGCGACGTGTGATGTTGTGTTACCGGTAGCGGTGGCACTTGCACTGTACTGCCGGTAGCGGTACCGCTACCGGCAGCCACGATGTCAGTCCGTTGTCGGTGCGACGTCGCCCGCGTTCTTCTCGATGAGCGCATGTGCGAGGCGAACGAACGTCGTACCGAAATCGTCGTCGCGCAAGGTCCCATCCTCATTGAGCACGGCGGGACGCCCCGATGTCTCTCCCGTCTCACGGATGCGGGGGTCAAGCGGCAGCTGCGCGAGCATTGGTACGTCATAGCCGAGCGCGCGCGACAGCTGCGCGCTCACGCGTGCGCCGCCACCGGCGCCGAAGATCTCGAGGCGCTCGCCTGCGTGGTCGAAATAGCTCATGTTCTCGACGACGCCGCGCACACGCATCGGCACCTGCAGTGCGACGAGCCCCGAACGGGCGGCGATGTCCGACGCGGACGGCTGCGGCGTCGTGATGACGACGAGTTCCGCATTCGGCAGCGCCTGCGCGACGGAGATCGCCATATCTCCCGTGCCGGGGGCGAGGTCGAGGATGAGGACATCCGGTTTGCCCCACCATACGTCCGCGAGGAATTGTTCGAGCGAACGTTGCAGACGTGGGCCTCGCCATAGGATCGCACGGTCGGAACCCGCGAACATGCCGATGGACATGAGTTTGACACCCCACGCCGTGACCGGCATGAGCATCCCGTTGAGATTCGTCGGCTGGCTGCGCGCGCCGAAGAGGCGGGGGAGGGAGAAACCATAGATGTCGGCGTCGATTGCCGCCGTGTCGTAGCCGAGCGCGGCAAAGGTCGCGGCAAGGTTCGCGGAAATGGAGGATTTGCCGACGCCACCCTTACCGGAGGCAATCGCGAAGACACGTGTCTTGATGCCGGGTTTGTTGAATGGGTTCTCGCGGCGCGCGGCCTTGAGGTCGTTCACAAGCGCGTGCAGCTTCTCGTCGGCCATCGTGCCGACGGTGATTTTCGGCGTGAGCCGTGCGTACGGGTAGCTTGCGACCGCTTGCTCTATCTGGGCGGCGATCTGCTCGGAAAGCGGACATCCCGGAACGGTCAGCTCGACATCGATGAGCACCTCAAAAGCGTGTGTCGCATCGTCGGATGTGTTACGGGCGGCATCATCCTCGTTACAGGCAGCACTGCCGTCACTGGCAGCGCGTATGTTACCGGCGGCATCATCCTCGTTATCGGCAGTACCGCCATTACCGGTGGCGTGTGAGTGACCATCGGCAACACTCATGTGGTTATCGGCAGCACTGCCGTCATGGGAACATCCCGCATTGGCGATGGTGCATCCCGTGCTACTGCCGGTAGCGTTGTTATCCGCGCTACCGGTAATGGAAGGTCGAGCATCGTTGACGGCGTCGATATCTGGGGTGCCACCGGTAACGATTTCAGGAGTGCCACCGGTAACGATTTCTGAGGTGCCACCGATAGTGGTTGTAGGAATGACGGTGACGTTCGCGATCATGCCCAACTGCGTCACGGAACGGCCGAGTTCAGGATCGATGACGTGGTCCAGACGGTCCATAATGGCTTGTGTGATGGCGGTCGTCTCGTCGTTCATAGGGTGCCTTTCCGCGCGCAATGGGGAATCTCGTTCGAATGGTCGGATATCGAACAACGTCCCACTGTATTGCATGATCGCATGACGCGCCAGTGTTTCGGAAATTGGAAAGAAAAGGAGGGGTACGTGGCGCATATGAAGAAGGGATGGGACGTGGTTCGAAAAGACCACATCCCATCCCTTGGCATCATGACCATGTGCCACCGGTAAGACATTGAACACATGTACTAGCGGTAAGATAATGGATATTCTTTATATATATGCGATATCCATCTGAAATTATATTGTGTATTACTTGACGCGTCCGGATGCGAAATGGTCGAGCGCACCCGTCTTCGCGAGCGCACGGCACAACACCCAGCTCACGATGCCGGCGATGAGTGCACCCGATACGATGGACGTACCAAGATAGATGCTCGCACGCAATGCGCCCCATCCTGGATTCGTGAACCAGTAATACATGCCGCAGGCCACGCCGGACAACGCTCCGGACAGCATCGTGCTCATCAGGTTCCAAGTCTTGTATGCGAAGAGCGCGAAGCCGAGTTCCGCACCCAATCCCTGCATGATGCCGACGACGAGCGATCCACCGGCACCCCATTGGTTGCCGAGAAGGAGCTCAAGCATCGCCGCGATGGTCTCCGCGTACAACGCGGCGCCGGGTTTGCGGATGATGATCGCCGCAAGTGGCCCCGCGAAGAGCCAGAACGCGTTGAGCAGACCTTCGAATCCTGGGGTGATGGATTCGAACAGCGTCAACGGCGCCGTGCAGAGGAAATCCCACATCCAGAAGATGACGCCGGATGCGGCGGCGATGGCCGTCGCGGTCACCACGTCGACGACGCGCCATCGGCGGGACATATGGATGGAAGATGACGCGATGGAATTGGCGTCGGTTTCGATGTCGGTCATAGGAGTGCCTTTCCTGTCATATGTGATGTTGGAAGGCACGGGGAAAGAGACGTCCGTGCGCCGGCATTATCCGGTTCACGTTCATGCGGTCGAAGCTCTCGCTTCTTCTCAGCCTGCTTGGCAAGCCCCCGTGTCCGTATCCAGTAAAGCAGGGGTACTACCCAAAACCTTTGGCTTCCATGTGTTTTTGCTACCGGTGGTATGTGTATGACGGGTACATGCACGCATATACCGATGCAATCTGTAAGTGTATCGATGAAGCCGGTACGTTCACGACTTCTGTGACACCCATACAAATCATACTCATCGTATGCCCCGTATCGCTTATACCACCCGTAACGCTGTATCCGGTACGGGTTATGGGATGCGTCGGACGTTACAGGTGGTACGGATGGTACGGATGGTACGGGATGCATCAGGACAGTGGATGGGTAACACAAAAAGTGGGGAACCGGTTGGTTCCCCACTTGGCTACTACCCATAAACTACAGGCACACGAATCCAGTAGTCGGCATCGAATCCGGAAAAGAGGATCAGATGTGGAAGTACAGCTCGTATTCGAGCGGCGTCGGCTGCAGGCGCGCCTGATCGATCTCGCCACGCTTGAGATCGATCCACGTCTCGATGAGATCCTCGGTGAAGACGTCACCGGCGGTCAGGAAGTCGTGGTCCTCCTCGAGCGCATCAAGCGCCTCGGCGAGCGAGCTCGGCACCTGCTTGATGCCGGCATGCTCCTCTGGAGGAAGCTCATAGAGGTCCTTGTCGACCGGCTCCGGCGGCTCGATGTGGTTGA
>Dunbar_p2__coassemble_1283_pt1 | contig 21861 bp, 19 predicted proteins | sample Dunbar_p2__metabat2_high_PE_041 | metagenome-assembled genome bin Dunbar_p2 | reverse complement strand
GGATCCGCAACACCGGCACCGTGAACGACGGCGAACTGCTGCTCATCGACGCGGGCGTCGAAGTCGACTCGCTCTACACGGCAGACATCACGCGCACGTTCCCGACGAACGGGAAGTTCACCGATTTCCAGGAGAAGCTCTACCAGGCGGTCCTCGACTCGCAGCAGGCAGGCTTCGAAGCGGCGAAGCCGGGCGCGACGTATTCCGACATCCATCATGCGTGCATGCGTGTGATCGCCGAACGCCTGCACGACTGGGGCATCCTTCCGGTCGACGTCGAGGAGAGCCTCTCCCCTGAAGGCCAGCAGCACCGCCGTTGGCTCGCATGCGGCGTCGCGCACCATCTCGGCCTCGACGTGCACGATTGCGCGCAGGCGCGCTACGAGTCGTACCAAGGCGCGAAGATCACGCCGGGCATGGTGTTCACGATCGAACCGGGCCTCTACTTCCGCGAGGACGACCTGATGATCCCGCCGGAGTACCGCGGCATCGGCATCCGCATCGAAGACGACGTGCTGATGACCGAGGACGGCCCCGAATGGATCTCCGCCGGCATCCCGAAGCAGATCGACGACGTCGAGGCGTGGATGGCGCAGATGGCGACCGAAGGCGAGAGGACCGCGCGATGAGCACACCCCAATTCATCCTCGAACTGCGTGAACACATCGGCCATATGCCGCTGTGGCTCATCGGCGTGACCGGCTATGTGCGCCGCGACGACGGCCTGATCCTGCTTGAGCAGCGCTCCGACAACGGCAAATGGACGCTCGTCACCGGCATCAACGAACCCGGCGAGGAGCCCGCGGACACGGTCGCACGCGAAGCGAAAGAGGAAACGGGTGTCGACGTCATCGTCACCGACCTCGTGAACGTCAAATCCGGACACGAAGTCAAGACATACATCAACGGTGACCAGACGTGGTATCTCGACCACCTGTTCCTGTGTGAAGTCGCTCCCGACGGCAACAGCGAACCAATCATCGGCGATGACGAGAGCAAGGACGTCGGATGGTTCTCGCTCGATGCGCTCCCCGAGCCGCTCGCGGACAGCTCACGTGAGCGTATCGCGTATGTGCAGCGCTACCTGCGCAACCGCGAAGCCGGCAGCGCATACGCGCAGTTCGCGTTCGACGGCGTCATCGAACATTACTGACAACAGCCACCTCTCCGCACTGTGGTACGCTCACGGACACCTGAGCGTACCGCAGTGCGTATATTTCCGCAGCACGGTACGGTGAGAGAGTTGTAAGCGTACCGCGTTGCGGCACATTCCGCACAACGGTACGGTGACGGACGCCTGAGCGTACCGCAGTGCGGCGGATGACGCACGACAGTATGGTTCGTACGACGTTGTTCCGCCGACAGCTAGTTCGCCCGCCGCATATCGCACACGCTTAGGATGGGCGGTGGAATCGGCGGAGACACCGCCGCACGCATCGTATGCGTGACCGAAACAGAGGTGATTCATCTTATGAAGATCGCGATTCTAGGAGCCAACGGACGCATCGCGCGCATCGCCGAACACATGCTGCTCGCCCACGACGACATCGATCTGACACTCTTCATCCACACCGAGGACGAACTCGGCGCGGACATCAAGAACAACCCACACGTGACTGTGGTGAAAGGTGACGCGAAGAACCCGGACGACGTATTCGCCGCGATCGACGGCGCCGACGAAGTGTACGCAAACCTCGCGAGCGGACGTGGCCACACCGCGGACATCATCCCGATGGCGAAGGCCGTCGTCGACATGATGGACAGGGCAGGCATCGCACGTCTCGTGTGGATCTCGTCGCTCGGCATCTACGGCGAAGTCCCCGGCGAGTTCGGCGCATGGAACGCGAAGGTCCTCGGCGACTATCTGACGGACTACCGCAAGGCCGCCGACGTCATCGAGGCGAGCGACCTCAGGTACACGATCATCCGTCCGGCATGGCTCACCGACAAGGACGAGGTCGACTTCGAGATCACCGAGAAGGGCGAACTGTTCCGCGGCACCGAAGTCTCGCGCAAGTCCGTCGCGAGCGAAGTCGTCGAACTGCTGCTCAACCCGAAGGAGCACGTGCGCGCGTCGCTCGGCCTTGACAAGCCTGGCACCGATGGTGACAAGCCCGAATGGATGCTGTCGAACTCGACCGAACATCTGTCCGAATAAACGATACCCATTCCGCAGTGCGGTACGCTGACGGAGGTGTGAGCGTACCGGAGCGCGGTGTATTTCGCACAACGGTACGGTGAGAGGGGTGTAAGCGTACCGTTGTGCGACATATTCCGCAGGACGGTACGGTGAGAGGGATGTGAGCGTACCGGAGTGCGACAGATGGGCGACAAAATGCGCGACAAATGGGTGACACACATGGTTCGGCGTGTCGACTTGCGCGCTTAAGTTAACTTCGTTAATATTTAACGTAGTTAATCAAAGAGTTTGCTCAGCGACTACGGCAGCCGTTGAGCAAACGGATGCGACGACGGACACAGGGAGGTGCGATGCGGACCGAACAACCGAACCTATCGGAATACAACCGCGCCCGTGTCATGCGCTTCCTCTACGACAACGGCGTCGCGTCACGCGCGCAGATCGCGAAGGCGCTCGACCTGACACCGGCCGCGATCACGAAGATCACCGCGAAACTCATCGACGACGACCTCATCAGCGAAACCGGCGAAATCGAAGGCGCGCGTAACCGCCGTTCGATCGGACTGACGCTCGATGCGGCACGCTTCCATGTCATCGGCGTCAAATTCGCGCGCAGCCTCATCCAGGTCGGCCTGTTCGACCTCGGCGGCAACGCGGCGCATATCTGGGTCGACATGACGGCGGACCATCCGTCGATCGCCGATGCAGTCGCCGCACTCAAGCGCCTCATCAACGACATCATTGCGCGCTTCGGCGACGTCATCGCGATCGGCATGGCCGTCCCCGGACCGTATCTCAAGGACTGCGGACGCACGGCCGTCGTCTCGTCGATGCAGGAATGGCGCGACGTCAACTTCCCCGACACCTTCGCCGACGCGTTCGACGTCCCCGTCGTCATCGAACAGGACGCGCGCGCGGGCGCGCTCGCCCAGCAGCTGTTCGGCGCGGACACGCAGCAAACGGACGCACACAGTGCACAGGGCGCACAAAATAGCGCACAGCAACGCGACCTCGCGTACTACCTCATCGGTGAAGGCGTCGGCCTCGGTGTCATCGAACACGGACGCACGATCGACGGCGCGCGCGGCACGGCGACCGAGATCGGCCACGTGAGCATCGATGTCAACGGCAAAGCGTGCGACTGCGGCAACTACGGCTGCCTCGAACGCTACTGCTCGGCCGTCGCGATCCACGAAACGCTCGACGAGGCGCTCGCCGAAGGCGACGCGATCGTCGAAGGATCGGACGAACTGTCGCACATCGAAGCGTGCGAAGCGCTCTTCGCGCTCGCCGCACGCGGCGACGAACGCGCACTCGCACTTGTGCGCGACATCGGCATGGTCGTCGGATACGGACTCGTCACGATCATCAACGCGTTCAATCCCCCACGCATCATCATCGGCGACATCGTCGCTCACGGTGGCGAAACGCTCCTCGACGCCGCACAACGCGTCGTCGACGAACGCGTACTCGATGACCTCGCGCGCACGACGCATATAACCCTCTCCGATATGCCGACCGACGCGGCCGTCACAGGCGCCGCGGCCGTGGCGATCACCGCGTTCCTCGAACAACCGTCGCGCTTCATCGACCTGATCCGACGACAGACACCCTCCGCGTCCACGTGACCGGACGGACACAGACCAAACCAACATCAACCCAAGAAGAAGAAAGAAGGTCATCATGGCCAAGCCAATCGTCGTCTCCCTCGGTGAGCTGCTGTGGGACATGCTCCCGACCGGCAAACGCGCGGGAGGCGCACCCGTCAACTTCGCGTACCACGCGATGATGAACGGCGCCGAAGCGTATTCGATAAGCGCCGTCGGCGAGGACGACCTCGGCGACGAGCTCGCGATCGCGGCCGAGAAGTCCGGCATCCACGCCGTCCTCCAGCGCAACGCATGGCCGACCGGCACCGTCGAGGTCGCGCTCAAGAACGGCATCCCCGAATACACGATCGTCGAGAACGTCGCGTGGGACCACATCTCATACACGCGTCAGCTCATCGACATCGTCGAACAGGCCGACGCCGTGTGCTTCGGCACGCTCGCGCTGCGCTCCCCCGAATCGCATGGCACGATCATCGAACTGCTCAAGCACACGAAGGACGGCGCGCTCAAGTTCTTCGACATCAACCTGCGCGGCGACATGTATTCGAAGGAACTCATCGAGGAGATGCTCGGATATGCGAACGTGTTCAAGATCAACGACGAGGAACTGCTGCTGCTGCGCGGCATGTTCGGCATCGAGGACACGAGCGACGAAGAGGCGTGCAAGTGGTTCATCGAACAGTACGACCTGCGCTACCTCATCCTCACCGGCGGCGCGACGTTCTCGACGATCATGTCGAACGACGGCGAGATCTCGACGCTCAACACCCCGCGCGTGACCGTCGTCGACACCGTCGGCGCGGGCGACTCCTTCTCGGGAACCTTCACCGGCCGCATCCTCTCGGGCGATTCGCTCGGCCTCGCGCACCGCACCGCCGTCAACACGGCCGCGTTCGTCTGCACCCAGGAGGGCGCATGGCCGACGTATCCCGAGACGATGCCCGACTACCTCAAGGACATCCTCGGCGAGTGACCAGTGTGGCGTCCGATGAGGGAACCATCGGACAAACGATGTTCGGTAGGACGTGTCCGCGTTGTGCACACCGCGTTGCGCACAACGCGGACACGTCCGTATATGCCGCGATATGTACACAATCGCGCCATCGTGGATTGTATTGTGCGATGCGCGCGCTACAGTGCAGACATGCGCATCGTCCTACAGAAAGTCAGCTCCGCGTCCGTCACCGTCATCGACGATACGACGGGATCGATCGATCCGACGTTCGGCGAGGCGCGCATCGGCGTCGGCTATGTCCTCCTCGTCGGCGTGTCCGATACGGACGGGACACGTCAGATCGATTGGCTCACGCATAAGATCGCCAATCTGCGCGTCTTCGAGGACGACGACGGCAGAATGAACCGTTCGATCCACGACGTCGGCGGCGCGGTCCTCTCGATATCGCAGTTCACGCTCTATGGCAACGTGCGCAAAGGCAACCGCCCGAGCTTCGTCGCCGCGGGCGCGCCCGAACACGCGAACAAGGTGTGGTCCGCGTTCAACGACGCATTGCGCGCGCAGGGCCTCGACGTGCGTGAAGGGCGCTTCGGCGCGCATATGGACATCGCGTTGACGAACGACGGTCCCGTCACGATCCTGTTCGACACCGACGAACTCGGCATCTGAACACCCCTATCGCACTCCGGTACGCTACGACGCACACCAACGTACCGCACTGCGGAAGCAGGTGTTCACGCAAGCATCGGCAGGATGTGCTGCATCATGCCGGTCGCGAGCATGTAATACGACAGCAGCATCGACAACGCGCTGATGATGATGCCGGCGATCGCAAGCCCTTTGCCGCGTTTGCCGGTCCTACGCACGTTGACAAGGCCGACGATCGAGAAGATGAGTCCGAACAACGGGATGATGAGTGACATCACGAATCCGGCGATGCACATGCCGTCATAGCCGTTGCCTTCCGGCGTGCCGTACCGTTGCTCATAGTTCTGGTACCGCTGCCGGTTCGTCGGGTCGGCATAGGGGTTGTACTGCGCATTCGGATTGGGCTGCGCGTTCGGATTGCCCTGCACCGCCGGATACTGCGCGCCCAGTGCGGGCGTCTGCCGAGGCTCCTCCGGTTTGCCGAACGGATAGCGTTCGTCGTCACTCATCCGGGGATCGGCGTACGCGCCGTACGCGAGCCGGTCGTTGTACTCGTGCGCGTACGCACCGTATTCCGGACGGTCGCCCGCCGCGCCACCGTCCGCGTTGTGCACATCCGCGGTGTGCGGCGCATCCACACCATTCGCACCGTTCGCCGCGTCGCCGTATGGGACCTGCGCATCGCCATTGGAACCGTCCATCGGCGTATAGCCGTTCTCGTTTGCCATGTCCTCCATCCTAGAAGACCGGCAGCTATCGCGCACCGTTCGTTTCACAACCGGCATCAGATACGTCCGTCACGCGATATGATCGCATTCCCGCCCGCTTCGATGTATCCGGTGCGCAGCGTCGTGCGTCCGTCGTCCGGGTCCTTCCGCGCGACGACGATCGCCGACGCCGATCCCATGATCTCCGTCGTCTTCGATTCCGGTGCGGACACGACCACTTGGAATCCAAGTCCCGGCAGTACGCTCAATGCGCGCCGCGTGTATTGGCCGTCCGCTTTGATGAGCGCTTCGTCGAGGAACACGGTCGCATAGGACGGCACGGTCGCGTTGTCGTTCGCGAGCAGGTACATGAGCGCCGCGCCGTAGGCGAACGATGTGAGCTCCTGCAGATAGCCGCCCGATCCGCCACCTGTCGAGTTGATGTGTTCGGTCAGCCCGTCCGCATGCGCGACCGACCCGTAGAACCGTGAGCGCCGCCGTGGGTCGAGGTTCGCGTTGCCGTGTCCGTTGGCCGCGTAGTCGTCGAAGCTTTCCTTGAGCTGCGCGATGAACGGCGCGCATTGCGCGAAGAGCGTCTTGCAGCGTTCGACGTCACGGCTGCCGCTTTCGCGGAACGCGCTCATACGTTCGACCTGCCGGCTCAGCGCGGACATGAACGCCGCGTCCGGGTTGTGCACCTGCACGACGATCGAGAGCGTGCCGCGTTTCGCACCGAAGGGGTAGCGCGCGAGCAGATGGTTGATCTTGTCGATCTGTTCTCGGATGCGTTGCGTGTCGACTTTGAGCATCTGCTGCAGTTCGGCGAGGTCCTGGTACATCTTGCCGAGCGAGTTGAAGTATTCGGTGTGCACGGCCGCGTCGCCGATGACGTTCGGACGCAGCTCCTCGAGATCGTGCATGAAGTATTTCGCGTTCTCGACGTCGGCGCTTATGCGGTCGTCGCCGGGCGCGTACTGGTTGAGGTAGGCGAGCATGCCCGATTCGCATGCGCGTTTCCTGCCGTCGCGCAGCGTCGTGAGTTCGCCGATCCGCGCGCGTACGCCGTCGGTGACCGACGCCTTGAGTTCGACGAAGCGCTGCGCGGACGTCGTGTTCGTGCGCGTGTGGCCGCCGGGGGATCCCGATGCCTGTTGCGCAAGGCCGAGCAATCTGCCGACGCGTTCGCCCACGTGTTTCGTGCCGTCGCCGAAATACGCGAGATAGCAGCGTTCGAGGAGCGCCGCGCATGTGTCGTCGACGATCGGCGCATGCGCGCGGCCCTGCCGTTCGCGTTCGGCGATCCATGCGCGCGACGTCTCGAGCGCCGCCTGCGCCTGCCGGTGTTCGTCGTCGGCGCGGTAGGAGGCGGCGCGCGCGGCCGCGAGGTCCTTCCTCGCCGCGTCGAGCGCCGCGCTGAGTTCGGCGATCCGCGGGTCCTGTTTGAGTTCGTCGATACGCGCGCGCAGCCGTGTCATCCGTTCCTCGACGCCGTTCGCGTCGACGTCCTCCCACGTGTTGTCGCGCAGGCGTTCGGCGAGCGCATGGGCGTGTTCGAGCCTGCGCATCTCGACGTCGAGTTCGCGGACGCGTTCGTCGCTCGATGCGACCGCCGCGGCCGCCGCGTCGATTTCCTTACGCAGTTCGTCGAGGTACCGCGCGGTGACGAAACCGATGACTGATGCGACGCCTTTCGTGCCGTGGCTGCCGCGCCGCCCGTCCTTGATCTGGCCGTCGCGCTGCACTTGGCGTTCGCCTTCGTCAAGGTCGTCGATCGCGTCGACGAGGCGCGCGTCGGAGCGTGCGTCGGCGACGCGCGCACGCACCCATGGCGCGAACGGCGATTCGTCGTTGAACGTGAGGACCCCGGAAAGCCAACCGTCGCGCACGTCGACGTCCACATCCGCGTCGACGTCGACGAACTGCCAGCGTTTGCACGAGATCGCGTCACGTGGGATCGTCGAGACCTTCGCGGCGAAGCCGTCCTCATGGCGGCGGTCGACGAGCAGGACGGGGGCGATCGAACCGTAGACGACGTTCATCGCGGTGCGCCATTCCTCGGCGTCGTCGGCGACGTCCATCAGTTCGGCGACATACGGCAGTTCGGCGGGGTCAAGCCCCGCCGCGCGCGCGATCATCGTACGCGCCTCGTCCATGTCCTTCGTGATGCGTGTACGCGACCGTTCCTTGCGTGCGTAGTCCTTCGTGAGGTTGTCGAGATGCGTCTGCGCGGCCTTGTGGGCGGTGAACGCGTCGTATTGGCGGCCCTTGAGCGCGTCGTGCGCGTCGTCGTACGCCTCGTCGAGCTCTTCGTACCGTTGCGCGAGCGCCTCCCACATGTCACGGTCCTCGGGCAGTTGTTCGCCCGCGGCCATGAAATACGGCGCAAGCCGCTCGGCGCGTTGGCAGACGCGTCCGAGGTCGCGTTTCGCCTGTGCGAGGTCACGTTCGAGCCCTTCGATCTCGTCGCCGCCCGATCCGCCGAGCTGGCGGTTGAGCGATTCGACGTCGTCGTCGAGACAGTCGGCGTGTGCGCGCGCGTCGGCGGCGGCCGCCGCGCTGCGCGTCGCGAACTCCTCATAGGTCGGCAGCACGCCGGCGACGTCCTGTGTCACACGTGCGTCGAGCCAACGCGCGCGTGTGAGCGCGCCGTCGTCGTTGTCCGCGTCGATCGCGCGCAATCCGCGCACGTCGGCGGCGGCGTCGGCGTACCCGTCATAGGCTTCGATGATCGCTTCGAGTTCGCGCACGCGTGCCCGGTTGCGTTCCATGCTCGAGAAATTCTTCGTGTATTCGTCGTAGTCGTGGATCGTGTCACGTCCGCATTCGATCGCGCGCGGTTCGTCGAGCACACCTTTGCGGAAGATGTCGTCGAGCTGCGACGGCGCATCGGACGCCTGCATCCGGTGCAGCAGGCGGCATGCGGCCTCGGTCAGCCCGAAGCGTTTCCAGACGTCCTCATGGAACTGTTTCGCGGAATTGTAGGCGGTGATGCCCGCATAGGTGCGTTTGAGCATCGGGATCGTGAACTTCTCCTCACGGTGCGCGTCCATGAGCCTCGGGTCGATCGGCGTTTCGGATACGGCGTACAGTTTCGTGACCGATTCCGCCGTGCCGTCCGCGGGCAGCCACATGAACTTCGCGATCCACAATGAGCCGCTGTTCGCCGTGTCCTCGTAGGCGTCGACGATCGCGCACCATACGGCGTACGGGTCTCCGTGCGCGGTGCGGCCTCGCAGATAGACCGGCTCGTCATGGCCGTTGTTGTTGCGGATGCCGCGCAGGCCAAGCAGATACGAATAGTCGGAACGGTCGGAGCGTCCCGCGTTCGACGCCTTGTTGAACGCCGCGTTCGCCGGGTACAGCAGCGAGACCTGCGCGTCCACGAGCGTCGACTTGCCAGATTCGCTCTGCCCGGTGAGCAACGTGACCGTGCCGTCCTCGGCCATCGACGGTTCGAAGACGTGGTAGCCGTCGTACGACCCCCAGTTGACGAGTTGACGCGACTTGAGCATCCAATGTCTTGGCAGCAGCTCGATCGGCGCGTACAGGTCGTGTTCCCTACTCAAAACAGCACCTCCGTATCGTCGTCCATATCATCCGCGTCATCCACGTCAGCGGCATCGTCGGTACCGCCATCATCGGTGCCATCGGTGCCATCGGTGCCGACGGTGTCGTCATCGTCGACCACATCGCCGCCGGCGTCGTCGTGCGCCGACACGGACGCGTTGATGGCACCGAGGATGTCCTCGAACCCAACGTCATGCGCCGCATCGCGCGCGGCCACCCGCTCCTCCACATCCGCCTTCGCCGTCGTCCCCTCCGCCACGGCCACATCCATGTCGGCGACCTCGTCCTCATCGTCGATGCCGAGCCAACGGTTGATGCGGTCGGCATTGAGCACGACGGGCACGAGTTTCGTGATGACGTACATGTCGCCGCCATCGTCTCCGTCCATGAGGAACCCGTACGTCCCCATCGCCGTGATGAGACGGTCCGCGCGCTGCACGACGGCCTCCTCGCTGTTGCGCCCCGCGAGCGGACCCGCACCGGTGCTGAGTGTCTGGATGATTTCCTCGCGCGAGATGACCCATTGGTCCGCGTCGACGCCGACGTTCTCGTATTCGAGGACTTTGCGCCGCAGCATCGCGAGCGCGACGGCCTCCTCGGCGCTGAGTGTCACACGCGTCTTGAGCGAACGGATGTCGTAGTCGTCGGCGCGCATCGGCTCGGCATACATGACGCCGTAATATTCATCGATGACCGGCACGAGCATGTCGTTGTTGAGCGAACGGCGCACGTCGTCGATGTAGTCGACCGCCTGCTGGTACAGGTCGCCCGATATCGCGCGGTTGCGCTTGAGCGCGATCGCCGCCTCGCGTGCGGGTGCGGGCATGTCGCCGGTGTCGCCGTCGAACAGCGCGTCCGGGTTCGCGAGGTCGGCGACGCCTGCACCGTCGTCGATTCCTTCATCCCACTCGTGTGCGCTCGCCGCGCTCACGACGCCGTCGTTCGCATCCGCGTCGCGCGCGTCCGCCGCATCCATCGCCATCGTCTCGTCCTTTCCATCGTTCGTCGTCATAGCTGTGTGCGCGGGCCGGCTATCCCTCGCCGCATCCGCACATCCTCCACGCGCGCGTCGGCGAGGAACGCATCGAGCGCCGCGCTCGGCACAAGCAGCGCGCGCGTGCGCCAACGCCGTTCACACCCGTCGACGCCGACGCAGCGCCACACGCATTCCCCATCACCACCGCGTCCATCATCACCATCGTGCGCACCGTCATCACCGTGCGCGCCGCCAAGGTAACTGAGGAATCCGACGATCTCGCTTTCCCTGCGTTCGTCGGCGGGCAGCGCGTTGAAGCTTTGCACGATGTCGACGTCGCCGTCGTGCATCACCGGATGCGCCGCGACAAGTTCGACCATATGGTGGATGCGCGGACCTCCCGCGGCGACGATCGCGGACAGGTCCTCGGTGCACACGGCCGTGGCGCCGGCGAGGCGCGGCGCGATGGCGCGCGCCGGCGTCTGCCGCATGCGCGTGCGCAATGCCGGCAGCGACGCGTCGGCGAGCCCCGCGTCGAACCGCCGTTTCGACTTCGCGCGCGCGTCATCGGACAGACGTGCGAACAGGCGCGCGAGGCTGCGCGACATCGTACGGAACTGCATATCCGTCTGTTGGCGCACGATCAAGCGGATGCTGTCGTCGGTCACACGGATCTGTCGACGGACGTCGTCGATACCGCTGTAGATGTCCTCGAATTCGCGGTTGACGACGCTCATCAGGTCATCGGCCTCGCCGTGCAGCCATTCGCTGTCCGAGATGTCCTGCAACGCTTCGTTGAGTTCGGCGCGGCTCTCGGGCGCGTACATCACCTGGAACGCGTCATTGAAACGGCGTCCTTCATCGCTTTCGTTGTACGTGCGGTCGAACGCCTCATGGTAGAACGCGAGCATCTCGTCGCCGCTCATCGTGCCGTCGTCGATGCGTCTGCGCAACGCGTCGCCGTTGTCGCGTTCGGCGATGACGAGTTCGCGCAGGTCGACGGGGACGCCGCGCAACGTGTTGTAGACGACGTTGATGATGTCGGAGACCTGTTCCTTCGTCGGGCGTTCCTCGATGCCGTGCGCCTTGAGCTCGTCGATCTGCCGTTCGCGTTGCGCGATCTCACGTTCGAGCAGTTCGATGCGTTCCCCGACGTTCACGGTGAGCTGTTTGCGCGCGTGCTCGATCTCCATGATGATCGAATTGACCTGCGCGCCCGAAAGCGAGACGGTGCGCTGCTGGAGCGTCGCGAGCGCCTCGATCGCGCGGTGCGCGCGCTGCGTGAGGCGGCACATGACGCGGTGCGCGCGCCTGTCCATCGAATCGGCGATCCACGCGTAGTCGCAGGCCTCCTCGGATTTGAGTTCCTTGAGGATGCGGCGTGCGGCCATCATGTCGTCCTCGCCTTCGCGCGGCGTATAGACACCGATCGCGGCGAGCTCACCGACCGCTTCGCGCATATGCGACAACAGGCGTTCCTGCGGCACCTCGGCGGTCAACGGATCGAAACACGACCGCAGCATCGCGATGTAGACGTCCGCGTATTTGTGCAGCAGCATACGCAGCACGCCCGTCTCGTATACCGGCCGCAGCTGCGCGAGCTCGGTCCTCACATCCGCCATCGGCCGCCTTTCTTGATACTTGGGTCAGTGGGCACACTGCCTTCCATTGTAGCGGAACGGCGTAGGCGTCGCGAGCGGGAAACGGTGGGACGTCAAGCGTCTTCCACGTCGGCGAACACGGCGCAATCCACAGCCGGCAGCGCCTACACTGGCACCTATGACGGAACTGACGATCAAGCGCGCGTATGCGCCCGCACAGGAGGATGACGGATTCCGTGTGCTCGTGGACAGGCTGTGGCCACGTGGCATGTCGAAGGCACGTGAACACCTCGACCTGTGGATGAAGAACATCGCACCAAGCACCGAGCTGCGTAAGGCGTGGAACCACAATCCGGACACGATGCTCGAGTTCGCGGCGAGCTACCGGCGCGAACTCGACGCGAATCCGGCGGTCGAGGAACTCGAACAGATCATCCGCGAGCATCCGAAGGTCACGCTCGTCTACGGCGCGCGCGACCCCGACGTCAACCATGCGCGCGTGCTGCGCGACTACCTTGAGGAGCGTCTCGGCGGCGCACAGTAGGCTGTGCGAGACGCGGATCAACCGTTCGCGGCCGGCTTCGCGATGCCGTCACGCAGGCTGCGCTGCATGAGGACCATCACCTCGTCGTACGCCTCCATGCACATCGCAGCAGCGCACGGCATGCCCGCATCGGCGAGCCCGCGGACGACCGGGTCGACGAACATCGCCGTCTCGAGGTACGAGTCGATGTCAAGGCCGGCCGCCTCAAGCGTGCGCCGCGCGGCGTCCTGGTCCATCGGCCCGGACATCTTGAGCATCATCGGCAGCCGGATGAACAATTGCGTCGCCTCCGCCGTCTCGGCCGGATACAACCTTCCCGCGAGCGCACGCTGCACGCATGCGAGCGCGGTTTCGGCCCTGCCGACGGCATCATGCCAAAGCGCGAGGTGCAGGTACAGCTTGCTGTAGTCGTGCAGCGTCGTCGCGTGCCGCAATCCCTCGCACAGGATCTCAAGCGCCTTCTCCTGATGCGTCACGTCGATGTTGCTCGTGACGAGCGCAAGCGTCGTGTATGCATCCGCGGTCAGGGGCGCGAGTTCAACGCACCGGCGCGCATGTTCGAGCGCGCTTTGCGGCTGCTCGCCCTGCATGAAGCTGTACGCGAGCGCCATATGCGCGCGGAACAGCGAAAGCGGCGCACGCCAGTAGATGACGTCCGGATCGTCGAAGAGCATGCCGACGGCCGCGCGCGACCTCCCCTCGCCGCAATAGAGCGGCTTGCGCCCCTTCGGTCTGGTCTGTTCGATGCGCGTGATCGCGTTCTCGAGTTCCATTTCCGCGATGAACGGGCTCCCGGGGTTCTCCTCGACTGTGTGGTCGAGCTGTTGCGCGGTGATGATGCCGTCGTCATGGTCGACGTCGAGCGAACGTACGTTGAGCGCATGCAGCCTGCGTTGCAGGTTCTCGGGGAGTGTGCGGTTGTCCTTCCACACCGGGATGCGGTGTTGCATGAGGGCCTCGGGGACTTCGAACGCGTCACGGAGCACGAGGCGCCCAGCCTCGCCGAGTCCGGCCTGCACATCCGCGACCGGTGCGAGCAGCCGCAGCAGTTGTTGTGGATCGGCCGTGTCGATATGGTCGCCGACAGCCTCGCCAATCGCCCTCATCACGTCGTCCGTCAACGATGCGCGCGCGAAACGCGCGGATGCGACGGGACGTTCCATCATCGTCAATTCGTCGTCGTAGGCGTGGACAAGCACCGTCGTCACCGCACGGCCGGACGTGAACGCCGCGAGCGCGAGCAACGCCGCGAGCGCGAGCGTCATCGCGGACGCGCGCTGTGCGAGCGTGTGCGGTGTGTTCGCGGCCCACGACGGCGCACCGTCCACATCAGTGCCACCAATGAAGTCGTACAGCGGCAATTGTGCGGGCGTCGGCGCTTCGAACGCGATGCCGAAGACGCCACTCGATGGGTCGAAATCACAACGCGCGTCGAAACGCAACGGCAGGTGCAACGATTCGACGAGTGTGCAGAACGCGAGCATCGTATGCCATACGCCATCATCATCGGATTCGCCAAGGTCCGGCCGCGACCGCATCCGTTCGACGAGCGTCGACCATGCGGGGAACAGATGCGCGTGCGCGTCGGCGATGTCGGTGTCGGACAATGTTCCGACTAGTCCTTCGCCACCATCCATCCGATGCGCGACATGCTCGTAGACGCCGATGCGCGACAGCGCGCTTTCGACCGCGTAGACCGTCTCACGTTCGGGTTGTGCGAGTTCGATCGACGGTACGACGAGCGCCGAGCCGTCTTCGAAACGGGAGACCTTGAGTTGCGCGAGCTCGTCGATGTACCGAAGCTGCGACGCGGCGGCCGCTTCAAGCTCACGTGCGGCATACCGTTCGAACGGTGTCGCCGCATTCTGCTCGCCGTTCCAGATGAGGGAGTCGACGGCGTCCGCAAGCTGCTGCTCCCCAAGCACCGCGAGCATGCGTGCGATTGTGCGTGGTTCCGATGAAGGTGGTGTGTCCATATCGCGTTCCCTCCGCTGGAGTCCGATTACGATGATACGGTATCCGCCCAACGCGCGTCAGCGATATGCGCCATTCTTCATAACATCGTCACCATGTGCAGCGCAACGGCGCGGGCGCACTCGCGGCGGACACTGCAAAAGGCCATCCGGATGCCACCGTACGCAATCCGTCGGCGGTGTCGAAACGGATGGCATGCAGCCCTTGGCGTGCGGCCGTCCGCGCGGCGTCATCATCATGTGTCACATACAATGTCGTCGCGGGATCGAGACCGTGGCGTGCGAGCGCGTCGGCCGATGGGACGAGAGCACGCGGCCATTCCACCCCATCCAGCGGCGCATACCCAATCGCATCGCCGAGCAGGTCCAGCCACGGATACTTCACGTGCATGAGCGCGACGGCACGACGTGAGCAATTCGCGAACCCGTGCATGTCGATGCCGGAGTGTGCGAGCTCACGCAGCAGCGACGGCATGCCATCGGGCATGTCATAGAGGCCGAGCGCACGGTGCTCGAGCAGCAGATGCATGATCCAGCCGACCGCGGGACCGTGTTCGGCCGTGTACGCTTCAAGGATGCGCTCGTCATCCCAGCCTTCGGCGGCGCGGCGGCGGTAGTGGTCGTATCCATGCGGATCGGCCGCGTCGAAGAACATCGCGGTCACACCCGGCGGATAGAACAAGCCGACGACGCGTTCGGGGCGCCAATCGACGAGGACATCGGCATAGTCAAGGACGACGGCGGACGGAGGGGGATCGGAAACGTTACACACACGGCCATCGTAGCAGCGCGTGCGCGGATGGACCGTTCGGGTCGGACGGAAGGTCAGAACAACGGTTCCATCGTCGCGTCCGGCGTCTTCGGCGCAGACTTCGACCCTGCGCGGGCGCGCGCCGGCGGATGCATGTCGATCGGCAGCGCGCCTTGGGCGGCGGGATGTCCTCGCAGGTCGCGCTCGATCCACGCAACGACGAGCGCGGACAGACGGTCGACCTCATGCACGGTGAGCGCACGGCCTTTCGGAATGTGGTGCCAACGCATGATGCAGCCGCGGCAGCACGTGGCCGTCGCATGCTGCGCGGTGAACACCGGATGCCCGTTCCACGGCGTCTGTTTGCCGTCCTTGCGTGGGAAAGCGTCGCCGACGCGCGCACGCAGCATCTCATGCGCGTGACGGTCGACCGTAGCCCTGCCTTTCGCGCGCGCATAGGCGCGGTCGGCGTCAGACAGCCGGAATTTCGCACGGAACGGCGAACCGGACAACCTGTGCAACGTCCACGTGACCCATTGCGCATCATCGGCGGGTTCGGGTGTCGTCCCTTCGACCGGTGTGTCATGTCCCATATCGCCCAAGCGTACGCGGAAATCGCGTATCTCGGCATCCTTGGGTGCAAAATCGGCACGAAATCGACCCACATCACCCAATCCGCGGCCTATTTCGGCATCCTTGGGTGCGGTGGACACCCAAAGATACGTTCATACAAATATCGGGTGCCGGAAGGTGCGCGTACGGCGTGCGCGGACGCGGTACAGCACAGCGGAAACGGTGTATCGTGGAGCGCGGGGCACGGCGTACGCACACGCCGGCCGCCGACGAAAGGACCGCTCATGACGCATCTGACGGATATGCTCGAGGAATTCAAGAAGAACGACTGCCTGACGCCGCTCGCCTACGCGGGCGCCCGTGCGCACGACCTCGTCAAACTCAACGTCTCACTCAAGGCGTACGACGGCGGCGGCACGATCGTGTTCACGCAGAAGGGCGACGAACTCGAGGACGGCGACGTGCACGCGCTGCTCGAACGTGAGGTCCCCTACCTCGTCATGTTCGTCTCGAAGCCGTGGCTCAAGGCGTATGTGCGCACACGCTACGCGAGCGAACCGTCCGTCTACCGTTGGGACGTCGTCGGCGGCGACGGCGACATCAAGGACGAGGCGGTGCAGCGCGCGGCCGCGGTCACGCTCCCGGGCCTGCTCTACGCGGCGTTCGGCTATTCGCCGCAATACTACGAGACGAACGGATACCAAATCTGACGACAGCGCCACGCAGGCGGCCGCGCACGATGACGGCACACGAACCGTTTTCGATATCATGCCCCATATCGCAACCCATACGGGACCCGTCATCGGCTACAATGGCGGAAAAACGAGAAACGAGGACACGGTGGGCATCCTGAACGCATTCGCAGGCAATCTGCAACAGGTCAGCAACGACGAACTCATGCGCAAATACGGGCCGTTCCTGTTCAACGGCGAGCAGATCACGAACGGGTACCAACTCGTCCGCGACGCCGTCATCTTCACGAACATCCGCATCATCTTCATCGACAAACAGGGCGCGACCGGCGCGAAGGCGCGCTACAGGACGATCCACCTCGACGCGGTCGTCGACGTCGAAGTGGAGACGGCGGGCGCGATCGGTGACGACAGCGAACTCAACATCACGTATCTCAAGGACGTCTACCAACGCAAGACCGGAACGGAGACACTCGACGAGATCACGCTCGAATTCCCCCGTAAATTCGACATCGCACCAATCTACCGGTATCTGGGTGAGCTCGCTATCGCGAACCGCGAACGCATCAACGCGAAATGAGGACATTGGTTGCGCGGCAGGCGCATGCACACCTGTCGCGCATCCGAATCACCGATTCACGCCTCCTTCGCGAGCAACTCACGCAGCTGTTCGCGGTGCACGGCCTGTTCACGCGGATCGGGGACCGGAAGCGACGCGAGCAGCTTCTTCGTATACGGATCGCTCGGATGATGCATGATCTGCGACGCGTCGCCATGTTCGACGATGCGTCCCTTATGCATGACCATGATGCGGTCGGCGAGCATGTCGACGACCGCCAGGTCATGCGTGATGAACAGGCACGCGAAACCGATCTCGACCTGCAGCCGTTTGAACAGCTCAAGCACCTTCGCCTGCACCGACACATCCAACGCACTCGTTGGCTCGTCGGCGATGAGTAGGCTCGGTTTGAGCGCGATCGCGCGCGCAAGCGACGCGCGCTGGCGCTGGCCGCCCGAAAGCTCATGCGGGAACCGGTTCATATAGGCGCGCGGCAACTGCACCATCTCGAGCAACTCCCCCACGTATTGCCTCGCCTGGGACGCCGTCTTGTACCGTCCGTGCACGATGAGCGGTTCGGCGACGTTCTCGAGGATCGTCATGAGCGGGTCGAACGAGCTGCCTGGATCTTGGAAGACGAAGCCGATCCGCTCACGCAACGGCTTGAATTTGCGCTCCTTGACCCCGTTCATCTCCATGCCGAGCACATTGAGCGAACCACCGGAGATGCGCTGCAGACCGGCGATCGCACGGCCCGTCGTCGATTTGCCGGAACCGGATTCGCCGACGAGGCCGAGCACTTCGGAACGGTGGATCTCGAAGCTCACATCGTCGACGGCCTTGAAATCAGGCTGCATCAGATGCCCCGGATACGTGACGTCCATATGGTCGGCCTTCACGACGACCGGTTCGTTTCGCCAATCGACGCTCCGTTCGACGACGCCGCCATTCGCATCGCGCACAATGAGACGCTGCCCGATGCGTGGCACGGCCGCGAGCAGACGTTTCGTATACTCTGCCTGAGGATCGTAGAAGATCTGTTCGACGGTGCCCTGTTCGACGACACGTCCGCGGTACATGACGATGACTTCGTCGGCGATATCGGCGACGACGCCCATGTTATGGGTGATGATGAGGACGGACGCGCCGAATTCGTCACGTGCGAGGCGCAGCAGATCGAGAATCTCGGCCTGCACGGTCACGTCGAGCGCCGTCGTCGGTTCGTCGGCGAGGATGAGTCCGGGGTTGAGCACGAGCGCCATCGCGATGACGATACGCTGTTTCTGTCCACCCGAGAATTGGTGCGGATAGTAGTCGACGCGTGTCGCGGCATCCGGAATGCCCACTTTTTCGAGGATCTCGATCGATCGTGCGCGCAGCTGCTTCTTGTCGCTCAGCCCATGTGCACGCAGACCCTCCTCGATCTGCCAACCGATCGTATAGACCGGATTGAGCACCGAATTCGGCTCCTGAAACACCATCGCAGCTGTGTCGCCGCGCATCGCGCGCAAGTCGCGACCATCCATCGTCAATACGTCGACACCGTCGCCGTCCCCGTTCGCGCGCAGATAGATCGCACCACCCGTCGTCGCCGTTTCCGGTAGCAGACGGATGATCGAACGGGCCGTCACCGATTTGCCCGACCCCGATTCACCGACGACACCGACGACGGTCTTGCGTGGGATCGTGAAATCGACACCGTCGATCGCCTTGATCGGCCCCGCATCGGTCATGAACGAGACACTGAGGTCCTTGATGTCGACGAGATTCCCGCTGAGCGGTGCATCCTGTTCGCTATGTTCAGTCATCTTCGATCACTCCCTCGGATTCATCCGGAACGTCGCGTGATACGACGGCGACTTCCGGATCCTGCGTCACGACATATTCGGCGGCGACCGAATCGCCGTCATCCACATGTTCCGTCGCATCGGTCGCGGCGGCCTCCAACGCCTCGTCCCGCGCGACGACGGCGAGTGGTTCGTTGCCGTCGGGCGTGTCGACCGATGTGTCCTCGATCGAGCCGACGACCTCACCCGCGGATTTGCGCGCGCGCAGACGCGGATCGGCGAGGTCGTTGAGCGATTCGCCGATGAGCGTGATGCCGAGCACGATGAGCACGATCGCAAGACCTGGGAACACGGCCGTCCACCAGATGCCGGACGTCACGTCGGCAACCGAGCGGTTGAGGTCGTAGCCCCATTCGGCGGCCGCGGTCGGCTCGATGCCGAAGCCGAGGAAGCCGAGGCCCGCGAGCGTGAGAATCGCCTCCGAGGAGTTGAGCGTGAGGATGACGGGCAGCGTACGCGTCGAGTTCTTGAGCAGATGCTTGCCCATGATGCGCCACGTCGAGGCGCCGACGACCTTCGCGGATTCGATGTAGGCGGAATCCTTGATACGGATGACCTCCGCGCGGATCGTGCGGAAATACTGCGGGATGTAGACGACCGTGATCGAGATGCCCGACGCGAGGATGCCTCCCCACAGACTCGACTGGCCGCCCGAGATCATGATCGCCATGAGGATCGCGAGCAGCAGCGACGGGAACGAATAGACCGCGTCCGCGATGACGACGAACACACGGTCGACCCATCCCCCGAAATACCCCGAAACGAGACCCAGGAACACACCTGCGAAAATCGACAGCAGCACCGCGACGACGATCGCGATGACCGCCGTGCGCGCGCCCCACACGGTGCGGCTGAACACATCGAATCCACCGACCGTCGTACCCCAGATATGCGTTGCCGACGGCGGCGCCTGCGTCGGGAACGCGACGCCGTCCGCGTCCTTGATCTGCGCGTAGCCGTACGGCGCGATCCATGGCGCGAATACCGCGACGATGAGGAAGAACCCCGTGAGCACAAGGCCCGTGACGAGCATTCCCTTCTGCCAACCGACCGCGATTCTCAGGTCACGCACGACCGGGAGTTTTGAGAACCACGACTGTGGTTTTTCGATGTCGAGATGCTCAAGGCGTGTGTCGCCCGGAACACCGACCTTCATTTCCGTACTTTCGCTCATGGTCAGTACCTCACTCGTGGATCGATCAACGCACTGATCACGTCGACGATGAAATTGACGACGGACACGATGATCGCGATCAGGATGACGATGCCCTGCACCGCGACGAAATCACGCGCCTTGAGATAGCTCGACAGCATGAATCCCAAGCCTTTCCATTCGAACGTCGTCTCGGTGAGCACGGCGCCGGCGAGCAGCAACGCGATCTGCATGCCCATGACCGTGATGATCGGGATGAGCGCGGGACGCCACGCATGCTTGGACATGAGGCGTTTCTCGGAGACGCCGCGCGACCTCGCCGCGTCGATGTATCCGGCGTTGAATGTCGAGATGACATTTGTACGCACAAGCCGGATGAAGACACCCGCCGTGAGCAGGCCAAGCGCGAGCGCCGGCAGCACGGCGTGCATGAGCACATCGCCGAGCACCTTCATATCGCCGAGCTGCAACGCGTCGACGATGTACAGTCCTGTGGGCGAGACCAACCGGGAGAACTGCATCTCCGACTGCAGCGAGGAGCGGCCGGAACTCGGCAGCACACCAAGACCGACGGAGAAGATGAGCTTGAGCACGAGGCCGAGGAAGAACACCGGTGTCGCATAGCACAGGATCGCGAACAGACGGATGCCCGCGTCCTGCGCGCGGTCGCGGTGGCGTGCGGCGATGCGGCCGAACCCGATGCCGACGATGAGCGCGACGACAAGCGACAGCAACGCAAGCTCGAGTGTCGCGGCGCCGTAACGTGTCAGGACGGATATGACCGGCTGGTTGTCGGTGAGCGTACGTCCGAGATCACCGTGCAGCAGACCACCGAGGTAATCGAAATACTGTACGAGGAGCGGACGGTCGTACCCGGCTTCGTGGATGCGGCGTTGCAGTTCCCCGGGCGTGAGTCGGCCACCCATCGCGGCCGAAATCGGATCGCCCGTCGCGCGCATCACGAAGAACACAATCGTCACGAGAATGAATACGGTGGGGATGATGAGCAGGAAACGACCGAGGATGAATCGGAAGAACCCTGCGGATAGTCTGTTCTTATGCGCCGTGCCGGCGGTCTTCGCTGTGACGGGGCCTGCCGGGGCTTCTGATGCTTGAGACACCGGATCTCCTTGGAATGATGCGGGGGCGAACTGGACGGGAAACGACGAACAGCCAACCTGATGCACCCGTGGGGTGCATCAGGTTGACGTTGCGTCGGTGGGCTCAGTTCTTCACGACCGAAGCGTAACGGAAGCGGAACGAGGGATCGAGGACGACGCCCGAGACGTCGCTGCCGGTGACAGCCACCTGGTTGCCTTGCAGCATCGGCAGCGTCGACAGGTCATCCGTCTCGGTCTTCTGGATGTCCTTGAGCATCTGCTCGCGCTTCGCCTCGTCCTCTTCGCCGGCCTGCGCGACGATCGCGTCATTGACCGCCTTGTTCGAGTATCCGTTGTTGACGAAGTTGCCGTCACGGAAGAACGGGGACAGATAGTTGTCCGGGTCGGAGCCCGTTGTCTAAATGAAAGTGCAACACCCGGTAGATTGGTAATTGTCCAGAAAAC